>JGI12478J12828_1000031_pt1 | contig 58183 bp, 69 predicted proteins | sample A23E2SouthBayCA_FD_12828 | JGI IMG/M metagenome (IMG submission 12828) | reverse complement strand
GTCGGCTCGCCGTGGCGAGCCGACTGCAGGCGATTCCGTAGGAATCGCCCCGTTCCCGCGAGACCGGCAGCGTCTGAGCCCGTAGGAAGCGAGGTTTTGACCGCAGGGAAGAACCTCGGTAACGCGAGCAGAGCGGGACCGAAGGTCCCGCAGGCAGTCGGGCGGTACCACCGCCCGACGACGGGGAGAAACGACCCGCGAGCGGCGAAGACCTGAGAGCCAGCGGGACGAGCGTAGTGAGTCCCGCAGGACCGACAGCGACTCTCGCCGTAGAAATCGAGGGTCTGACTCCGAGGAAGACCCTCGCCCTGTCTCGCAGTGATTCAACTTTGCCAAGCGTAGGGTTTTAAACGCGGACAGCCGCAGGGCTGCACACCGAGTTAGCACGAGGGCGGGGGCCGACCTGCCCCTGACTATGCGTTTGCCGCCGCCTGCTTCAGAATCTGAGGAGCGACCACAACTTCGAGGACAGCGATACCGAGTGCAACATACCGTATCGTTCCTTCAAGGAGGAGGAACGCGACAGCCGCGACGACCGTGGCGCTGACCAATGGGATACCGTAGCGAATGGCTGGATTTTCGAATGGGGAGGGCATACAGACTAGTCACTTGGGCAACATAACTTATCTTTTCTGCATCTGCTACTGTACGGGCAGGGATAGAGAACGGCCAGAATACGGCCAAGGATACGCGAGCAGGAGGATACTGCCCACGTCTCGATGCGCTACTCAGTCGTCTGCGGGCGCAGCGCCGCCGGAGCCAATGCCCATCCCGGACCCTGAGACGGTGCCTTCGTTGGTGGCGACCCAGCGCAGGAGTAGGAAGGCGAAGACGTACTTTGCGAGGATATCCAGCCCGGAGTAGCCCCACGAGGTGACGCCGACGCTCAGGAGGGCAACGCCCTCGGAGCCCAGCGCCCACAGAATCGGGTAGCCGAGCCAGAGCACCACAGTGAGAATCTTGAGCGTCCCGAATATCTCGCTTGTTCCGGCGGCCTCTGCGTCGGCCGGCCACTGGACGAGCAGGACGTACAGCACTGCGACGAAGAACGCGCAGCTGATGCCGTAGAACACCCAGCGCAGCAGGTGCGAGGAGGTGATGAGCGCGGCGGCGAGGCCGGTCACACACATCCCGATGTCCATCGTGATTGCGGTGAACAGCGACGCAATGTCAGTGTCAGCCAGCAGGCCCAGCGCCAGGAGAATCATCGGTGTCGAGAACGTCCACGTCAGGTAGCGGCCCCACGGTGATAGGACCTCCTGTCCGGCGAGGGCGTGGCCCGGCGGCATCTGCAGAAACCCGACTGTCAGCCCGGAGGCTAGACCGGCATAGCTGGAAATCGAGACCAGCGGCACCAGCATCGTCGCGACCCAGATGAGTTTCGCGCGGGGCGACTCGAGGTCTCGACCCATCGCGACGAACAGGAGGATGACGACGCCCGCCAGCGCGATGTTCACCCAGATCGATGAATTCAGGAGGAAATTCGACTGTATCTCCTGTAACACGTCTGACTGTGTCGCCTGAAGCACTGTCGTTGCAGTGGTACTGGCAGCTGTCATGTACACTAATTACGAAGAGAACACTTAAAGACGCGTACCCAAACGGTATCGGTATCCGCTGTTAGATTCGGGTTTCGGAAGGACAAGACCAGTCCCGGACACGAGGTGGAATTACTGTGTTAAACTGTCCTATACTATGCCTATCCACTCGCGTCAGCGGCGGGCAGCTCACTCCGGGAACAGCTCTTCTTCACGCTCGATGGCTTCGATGCGCGCAATTTCGGCGTCGGTCAGTTCCAGGTCGGCAGCGGCGAGGTTGGCTTCGAGGTGGGACCGTGAGGACGCCTTTGGAATCGTGACGACGTTCTCGTAGCTGGTCACCCAGGCGATGCTGACGGCGGCCGGCGTCGTCTCGTGCTGGGCAGCGATGTTGAGGATGGTCGGTTCCTCGAACACGCGACCGCCGGCCAGTGGTGCGTACGCGACCAGTGGGTAGTCGTGTTTCTGTGCGTCAGTGAGCAGTGATTCGCGCCAGAACAGCGGATGGAACTCGACCTGATGTGCAGCAATCTTATCGAGGAACTCGCGCGCGTCAACCAACTGGTCCGGGTCGAAGTTCGAGAGCCCAACGTGCGCTGTCAGTCCCGCCTCGCGCACAGCCTCGACAGCGGGCAGGGTCGCTTCGGGGTCGTAGTCGCCACGTGGGCGGTGGACGTACAGCAGGTCGACGGCGTCGAGGCCGAGCCGGTCGAGGCTCGCTTCCGTCGCTGGGCGGACAGCAGTTGCTTCAAGCGCGTCAATCCAGAGCTTCGTCGCGACAGTCAGATCGGCCCGGTCGGTGTCGGCGGCGGCGATGCCCGCGCCCACAGTGCTCTCGTTGTCGTAGATTTGAGCGGTATCGAGGTGGCGGTAGCCACAGTCAATGGCTGTCCGAACAACGGCTTCGTCCTCGATACCCATCGTACCGAGTCCGACCGGTGGAAGGTCCATGCATTCCAGTTGAACGCTGTGGTAAAAAATAGCCCGTCTCCACTAGTCCGTATCCCCCCAGATACGGGCTCTTCGTTAGAAGTCGGTCCGCTGTGTGACTGCCTGAGCGTGATCAGCCCACTTTTCGACGGTGGGCGACCCCCAGTACTTCACTGCGCCGCTTCGCTCGTCGTAGTCGATGAGTCCAATCCGGTGAAGCACTGGCAAGTGCTCCTCTTCGAGCTGTGTTCGGATAGTCGAGGGCGACGTGTCTGTTGCATCGACCGTGCTCGTGCCCTCCTGCTCCGATATTGCCGATGCTAGCACCGCAACGTTAGCGGTCGTCTGGTCACCGCTCGCGAAGTAGTGACAGACGGCACGGCGCCGCCAGTCAGCCAAGACCTCAAACACATCATCTACATCCGCTGTAGACAGCGACCTGTCCGACGGCGTCATCCCACTCCACTGGTCACTTCGTGGCCCAGCATTCCTTTGGTTGCTCATTTGTGCGCACTAAATTAACTACTGCCAGAATAATCAACCACACGCCTAGATTACTAGGTAATGACCAAGAAGCGTATGTGAATTACTTACCAGTATAATTGTACTCACTACTAGCCATCAAAAATAGCGTCAATGAGGTTCCGTTCTGCTCGCCGGAGATGCTGGAGGAGTGTCGATGAAGCGATATCGAGCGTGGCCGCAAGTTGCTCAGCGTTCGTGTCTCGTGGCCAGGCGTAGTACCCGGCCAGAAATGCCGTGCGAAGGACTTCTTGCTGGCGATCAGTCAAGTGGTCACGCGGGTCCGATTCAGCGTTGAGTATGTCGTTTGGCTGTTTACACTCTTGTTTTGCCGTCAGCGCAAAATCAGGTGTACAGACAGCGAGTGCCTCCTGTATCGTGCGAGAATCAGCGCCCAGTGGTGCCTCGACAGTTATCGAAAGCGTCCCACCCTCTGCGACCAGCGTTCGGCGGCGAGCGCCGACATCAAGCAGGAGCGACTGGATGGTTTCCGTCACCTGCAGTTCGAGAATACCACCGTCGTCATCTGTGCGAACAACCCGCGAGTCGAGAATGTCCTCGTGAGAGCGAAGTTGCTCTGAGACTGCATCAGCCGGCCCCCCATCGACAGAAAGGTACAGGAGGTGGGTCGGGTCGATATCGACGGACCCGACAGCCTCGATTCGGCACCCGTATGCGTTCGCTACCGAGATGAGGGGCGTATCAGCGTTTCGCGATTCGAATGTCAGTTCGAGGATCCTGTCGTGGGAGAGCAGCCGCCGGTTCTGAACAGCCATAAACGCGAAGCCGAGCATCTCGCCGAGAACGGCGAAACTCTCTGCGACACGTGCTGTGAATCCATCCTGCTGGTCGGTACACACGCACAAGACTCCGTGGACGATGTCGCCATGAACGATTGGAATCGCCGCAATAGAGCGGGTTCCCCGGTCACTCTCGGTATCTTCCCACGGCGTGGATTCGGTCCCGCTTTCGACGGTCGTCGTCTGAATCGTTCCCGTCCGAAGCGCCGTTTCACCCGGACCAGGGTCGGTCTGATCGGCACTGGTAATGCTATCGAGACACTCCTCGTCGTCGCCGGCGACCGCCTGTGGAGTGAGATTGCCGTTGCCTCCAGATCGCTCACCGATCCAGGCCAGATCCCACAGCTCAGACTCGACAATCCGGTCACACACTGTCTCGGCGAGTTCGTCCTGAGTCGTTGTCGTTCCCAGCGCACGGATGAGATCCTGAACCAGAACGTTAACTCGGTCAAGCGTGACCAGCTCGTCACGCTGTCGTTCGATTGCGTTCTGACGTTTCCGCTCTTGGGTGATATCTTGGTGAATTCCGACAGCCCGGATCGCCTCGCCGTCGTCGTTCCACTCAAATACCTTGCCGAGGTCACGAATCCATCGCCAGTCCCCGTCTTTCGTCCGCATTCTGAATTCACACTGGTACAGCTCGGTTTCGCCAGTCTTCAGCTTCCCGAGCGCCTGTTCCGCTCGGTCGAGGTCGTCTGGATGGACGAGATCGGCCCACGACTCGTAGTGTGGCTCCAGTTCATCCTTGCTGTAGCCGAGCATTCCGGTCCAGCGCTCATCGAAGGTGACCTCGTTCGTTTTCGGGTTCCAGTCCCAGACGCCGAGTTCGGCACCCTTGAGCGCAAAGTTAAATCGCTCCATCATCTCCTGATACTCTCGCTCACGGCGCTTTCGCTCCGTAACGTCTCGGGCGACGCCGATGACTCCGTTGTAGTTGCCGGCTTCGTCGTGAGTCAACGTGTGGTTGAACGAGAGTTCTCGCTCGGTGCCATCCTTTCGTCGAAATGTCAGGTCGACGGTCGTGCTCTCCTGCTCAGGCGCTTCGAGTAACTCTTCGACGGCCGCCTGTCCCTTCGGGAATTCACCGGGTGCGAGGACTTCTAAAATGTGTGTCCCGCACAGTTTGCCCGGCTCGTACCCGAGAGTCGCCGCGAACGAATCGTTACAGAAGTCGATGACACCACGTTCATCGATCGTGTAGAGCCCGTCCTGTGCCCGTTCGACGAGGAGATCAAGGAGCGCCGTGCGAGCGTCGCGCCGAGCGGTCTCGGTGATGTCTCGTAGCAGAACGAGCGTGATCCCACCCGTGGCGTCCGGCAGTTCGTACCCGTGCCGGAGGAGATACTGGTCGTGGTCCGTGCCGGAGACCCCGAGGGCAACCGGCTCGGTCGGGGAATCCCGGAGCCGCTGTAGCTGCCGACGGCCGCTGGGCGTGTCGGGCAGTGCCCTATCCATGGCGTCGTAGAAGTCCTCGACCCGGCAGGTCTCGTCGAGGCCGGAGACAAATGCCGACACCGCTTCGCTTGACCACTGTACTGTCCCATCATCCGCCAGCAGAACAGCGATTTCGTTCGCTTCAGCACGCGATTCAATTCCGGACACTGCATCCCGCAGCGCGGACTCGGTCCGGTCGACTGGGGCTGAGACGACGCTAACGATCTTCTCCGCCAGCAGCAGCGGCTGTCCGTCCGCCTGTTTCGTGACGACCGTCTCCGCGTCGTCGAAGACAGGCGCAACGCTGTCCGGCGCAGTGGCGTCGGTGTAGAGGACGACCGGGTAGCGGTCGTTCGACACCAGTGCGGCCGGGATATCACCCAGCCCAGTCGGGTCGAGGACGAGACAGGAGACATCCGTCGATGCGGCGGCTTCGAGCGCGGCATCTGTCGTTGCCACGCTCGTCACCGTTATTTCGGTGTGGTGGTCCGTCAGCCTCTCGTGTATCTGCTTTCGTGCCGTCGCGTCGGAATCGAGATACACGACTTCGATTTCTCGGCTGGCAGCACCGGTCTGTCTCGCTCCCGCAAACGCGATGTCGTCGAGGTCGTTTCTAATCATCACCCTGGTATGCTGTTCAATCACTTTACTGCGGCGTAATAACTGTTCTGCGGCGACAGTGGTTGCCAGACAACGAACGCACACGTTCAACGACCACAGTGGCGAAACGTTGCGGATGGCACACGGCTTCTCTCGGAGCCTCCTGGCCATCGAATCCGGTGACACACCCGGCGTCAGTCGACAACGAACAGCCGCTCCCGAAGGGTCTCGGCAACATCAGTGAGGTGGGCCTGTCCGAACGCCGCGACCAGAAGCGCCCCGAGCGAATTGAACATCGTATCCCGGACCGTGTCATCAAGGCCGTGTTGCGCCAGCGGCATCGTGACACCCGTTTCGGTGGCAGCGATATCGAGCGCGAACTCGAACAGTTCCCAGATCACGCCAAAGGAGAGCACCACGACGAAGATGTACACGAAAAAGACGCGTCTGGGGATGTGAATCGCGTCGTTGTGGAGGTCGATGGTCCGGGCTGTCGTATATCCGAACGCGGCAATGAGTGAGGCTGACATCGCGTGGGTGAGGTGGTCCCACCAAGCGATCTGCCCGTAGAGCCCGGCTGAACCGAGCGTATGGAGGAACACCGCAGTCGTGATCCAGAGGGCGAGCCACGGGTCAAGCGCGAGATTGTAGTTTCGCCGCATCACCGCGGGGAGGAACGTGACGAGCAGACCGATACCGCCGTTCGTGATCGGCTTTGGCTGACCGGCGACGATGCCGTAGCCGACCAGTCCAAGCAAGACGAGTTGCATCGCGCGGGTGGTCCGTCGCTGGTTCCGCATCGACGGTCGGGGCAGCCTCATCGCTGCACCATCCGTCGGATACCACGCCAGAGACGGCGGTCCCGCCGTCTGAAGTAGCCATCGAACAGCACACCCGCGGCGAGTCCGGCAAGGGTGACGTACAGCCACTCGGTCATCAGCGCCTCGTTGGTCGTGAGATACGACGTCCCGAGAAACCGGTCGGCGTTCCACCGGAAGACCGTCCAGACCGCCACCGCGGCAAGCGTCGTCAGGACGACGAGCCCGATGGCGAACCAGTGCGTGAGCGCGAGATCGGTAAACATGTGAAGCTCAACGATGACGAGCAGGGCCAGTGCAGCAAGTGAGAGGTAGCTGGCGAAGGTTCCGACAGTGCCGCCGACGAGCCCGCGGGCTAAGATTGGGAGCAACGCGAGAACGAGTAACTCCCAGGGGAGCATCACGCGCCACTCGCGGAACGCCACCGGCGGGACGAGGACGACGAAGCCGACGACACTGACGAACAGTATCCACCGGTAATCAGCTTCCAAGACGCTTTCGACGAACACGGCCGTGAGAATCGCAACGAGCGCCCACGCGATGACCGCGTTGGTTCGCCCGTCACGAAAGAGCTTCTTGAACGAGTCCTCGAGGCCGATAGTCCCGGGACGACTGTCGGAACGGCCGGACCCATCGCTCATTGCAGTGAACTGTGGTACGACAGCGAATAAACCCAGCGACGTGTTTATACCGGCTACAGCCCCTTCTACAGGTATATGATGCTGCCGACGCATGCGATAGCGGGGCTCGCCATTGCGACACCGCTGCTCGTCCTTGCGCCAGACCACGCCGCTGTAGCGCTCGCTGGCGGCCTCGTCGGTGGCGTTCTTCCCGACCTCGACCTGTACTCGGGCCATCGACGCACGCTGCATTACCCCAGCGGGTACACACTCGCGGTTGTCCCGGCTGCTGGGTTCGCCGCCATCCTCCAGACACCGCTGCTCATTGCGCTCACCTTCGTTCTGATGGGCGCTGCACTCCACTGCCGGATGGACCGGTACGGCGGCGGCCTCGAACTCCGTCCGTGGGAGGCCACATCCGAACGTGCCGTGTACGACCACGTTCGTGGGCGGTGGCGGCCGCCGAAGCGATGGATACAGTACGACGGTGCGCCCGCCGACGTGGGACTGATGGTACTTGCAGGTGCACCACTATTCGTCGTGCTTGACGGGCCGTTCCGGTGGGTCGTCGCCGCAGCCCTCCTCACTGGCGCGACCTACGGGCTCCTGCGTCGTCGACTGGCAGCCCTGGCCCCGGTCGTGTTCGGGAACGTTCCCGACTCGATTGCAGCCCACGTTCCGGACCGATACCGGCAGTAACGCTTGGCTGCCGCGACGCTTTCGCTATTTCACTGCCGCTCTCGTCACTTCCGTCCCACCAGAGCGTTCTCAGCAACGCTGCGAAGCGTCAGCCACGTGTTGATACCCGCCCGCAGTGCAACGAGGTCAGACGCCGCAACAGTGAGTTCGACCCGCTGTCCGTCCCGACTGAGCCGCGCCGTCGTCCGGTCGCCCTCGATATCGTTGATTTCGGGACGGATGCTCTGCTCAATGGCGCGAGCCCGGTCGGCGCTGCTGTACTCGGCGGTCAGGCGGGTCTGATGTGGTGCAGTCATACTGTTCGAAATGGGAGCGTCGTCGTATCAGTCGCGGGACTGCCCCAGAAAAGCCGTTTGCAACGTGGCGCAGTCGGCCGTCGACCGTCAACGGCGTACCGACAGTCTCAGTTGACGTTGATCTCTTTGACGTCGGGTGACCGCTCCTTCAGCAGGACGCGGTGTCCGCAGTACGGGCAGCGAACGCCGCCGTACTCGTCCAGCGTCACGTCGCGCTTACAGCGTGAACACTTGTAGCTCATAGTTGAGAGATAGGAACGGAGGTCCTTTACTCCTCGTCTTCGGACAGTGCGGCCCGAATGGAGCGTCGAACAGTCTTGCCGCCAGGCGTTTCCGGCTTGTAGCTGCCGCCGGTGAACTTGTAGTCACAGTAGCTGCACTGCCAGATGCCCGTGCCCTGACGGTCAACGCGGTCTTCGCCGCAGTTCGGACAGGCGTGGTCCTCGTTCATCTCCGATTCGATCTCCGCAACGCGGCGTCGGGACACGCGACCGTAGCGAGCGCCGAAACGGCCCGAGCTGCCGGTCTTTCCGCTCTTGCTAGCCATAGTGGTCTGTTGTCCGCCGAGCGGCCACATAAGGCCTTCGAGATTCGGTTCCCGGCGAGCCCGCGGCGACATAACTCAAGGGGGAGGCGGGCAAACCATCGCTCGATGGCAGCGTTCGACGGAGTTCGCAATCGCCTCCAGCGGGTCGCGCCGGCCACGAGCGGGCGGCTTACCGCCTCGGAGTTCTTGCTGTCGGGCGCGGCGGCGGGTCTGTTTGGCTGGGGTGGCACGCAGGCGATTACGTGGTCGAGCCGCGCTAACGGCGCGCTGTTCGCCACGGCGCTGTGGGCTGTCTTAATCAGTGGCTTCGTCGGCCTGACAGTCCTCCACGCACCGGATTCGGTCCGCTTCTCGGACGCGATGTTCGCCTGGGGAACGGTCAATACTACTGCGACAGCGGTGACTATCGGTGGCCTCCTCGGTGTCATACCCGCACAAGCGGCGTTCTGGCACGCGTGGGTCGGCGCAACGGCGATTGGCTACTGCTGGACCGGTGGGGTCCTCGAAGGGGCTGGACAGCCTGTGCGCGGACGTGGTTATCTGGGTGCGGGCGTCGTCGGCCTCTGTCTGCTGGCCGTCGGGGCGGTAGCGTTTCCGCTTGTCTCCCCAGTCGGTTATCTGGCGCTCGCCGCGCTCCATGCGCTCCCGATGGCCCTCGACGTTCGAACGTCGTTACCGGCCGTTCATCGGACCGGTGTCGTCGGAGTCGCGGTGGCCGCCGTGCTTGTTGCTGGTGTTGTCATGGCGTGACCACCGGTCCTGGCGCGGGTGCTACTCCTGCAGTTCGGCTTCCCTGAGGGCCTCGTTCAGATCTGCCCGGACGTGTTCGCCGAGTTCGCGGTCGCCGGCCGTCGTGACGACGCGGTTCTCCTGCACGCTGGAGCCGTCGCGGATGAGCACCCGGACGTTACCGTTGGCGTCGGCGCGGGTCGCCTTCGCCCGGACGCCCGTCGGCGAACTCGCGCCGCCAGCGTCGATGGGGCCGGGGATGACCTTCTTGACGTGGGGGTGGCCGGCGACGGTCTGGATGACCCGCTGGCCCGACCGACCGCCGATGAGCGTCGAGTGGCTCCCGCCCAGTTTCTCCGCCGGCGCGGCGTCGACGACTTCGAGTGCGGGCTCGCCCTGACGGTCGATGACCCGCTGGACGGGGTCGTCGCCCTCGACGCGGAAGAACTCGTAGTGCAGTTGGGGGCGAACGGCAGCGATAACGTCGCGGTCGCCGGTGACGTACACCTCCTCCGGCCGTTTTCGTCGGACCTCGTCTGCGACGAGGCCGGCGAAGTTCCGCAGTTCGACGACGACCGTTTCGTCGCTCCCTTCGCCTTCCGGCGTCGTCGTCACCGTCCGCTGGCCGACGACCGACCCATCCAGCAGCGAGGTCACCGTCGCCCGCTCGCGGTCGAGTTCGAGGACGACGGCGTCCGTATTGGCAGTGTGACAGACCAGGCAGTAGTCACCCGGCCGGTCAAGCGGCGTGGCACACTGCCGACAGTCCATAGCTGTGGCTACGGGTCCGCGCGGATAAGGGAGACGGTTCACATCTTACGCAATGATAAACTCAGCGCTCGTCTTCGATGGTCGCGCCGGGCGGGTAGATGGCACAGACAGCAGCGTCGTAGCCGGCGTCGGAGAGGCCAGTCCCGAGCGCGAACACCGTCTCGCCGAGCATCGCCATCGCGGCGTCTCCGCCGGCTTCGGCCACGTCGTCGATGACGCCTTTCACCTCCGGCGTCAGGAGGTCAGCCTCGCGGGAGAACTGCCGGGAGGCCTTCATAAACGTCGATAGCTTCGGCTCTTTGACGACGGTCGAGAGTGCACGTTCGCCGGCGGCCGTCAGCGTTTCCGTGTCGCCGCCGACCACGTCCGCTGTCGACAGCTCGCCGAGCGTGACGTACTCGACGCGGCTGCGGGCCGGGATGGCGTCGAGGTAGTTGAACTGCGGCCCGCCGGGTTCGAGGCGGAGCGGCACGCCGCCGCGAGCCTGCGCGACGACATCGCCAAGGCCCGAACCGGACTGGACTTCCGCGCCGTGGGCAATAGTCACCAGTTCGTTGTACGAGAGCCCGTGGCCAAAGACGGCGTTGGCCGCCAGCGCAGTACCAAGCGCCAGTCCGCCGGAGACGCCGAAGCCGGACCCGAGCGGGAGCGGCGTTTCGGCAGTGACAGTCGCCGTGGTTCGCAGGGCGTCGAGTACCCGCTCGACGGCCTCCACCTCAATCGACTCGCCGTTCAGCGTTACCTTGGTCTCAGCCCCGCGGCTGACGGTAACAGAAACGCCGTCAGACAGGGCCAGTCCGCCCCCGCGAGAACCGGTCTCAATCGGGTCATCGCCCCGGTCGACGGTAAAAAAGCCCGTGATGTGGCCGGGAACGAACGCGTGTGCTTCGTCGCTCATTGCCTCCCCGTGGGGCCCGGTGGCGTTAAGGATTGGTGGTCGCCCGCTCCGGCCACGCTGGCTGGCGGACGTTCGCTCCACGCAGGGTTTCAGAAAACCGACAGGCGGTTCTCCGACCCGTAGTTTGATGTGTGTTTACGGCGGATGACTGTGCAAACATGCCGACGATAAGCGCGCGGCTCCCAAGCGAAGAGAAAGCCGAACTGGACGACGTCGCCGAGTTGCTCTCCGAGGACCGGTCGACAACGATTCGAAAGGCGCTCCGGGAGGGACTGGAGACGCTCCGACTTCGCGTCGCCGTCGAGCAGTACCAGTCTGGCGACGTGTCGGCGGCCGAAGCCGCACAGCTCGCGGACCTCTCCATCGCCGAGTGGCTCGACGTGGCCCGCGAGCGAAACCTGACGACACAGCTCGAACTCTCTGATCTGGAGCTCGATGCTGACACAGCCGCGGAGCTATGACCCGCATCTACGTCGGGCCGACGGCGCTGTACTCGCTGGGGCAGGTGGGAGAGCTGTCGCTGCTGGACGCGTTCGACGGCGATATCGTCATCCCGGAACCAGTCCTCGACGAGGTGCAGGTCGAACCGACCGCGACGAACCTGACCGAGTACCGCGAGAACGGCATCGACACTGGCGTCGACGAAGACCACATCGACCAGGCCAAGTCCCTGCTGGGCGATGCCGACCTTGGCGCTGCTGTGACGGTACTCGCTGGCGTGTTAGCCCACCGCGACAGCGACGACCGCTCAGCCGTGGCTGTCGTCTCCGAGGACCGCACTGTCCGACGGATGGCACAGGGTCTCGGCGCGGAGGTGACGAGCAGTTTCGGCGTCGTGGTCCGGGCCGCCATCGAGGACAAATACCTCAAGCCGACACAGGCAAAGCGGATCGTCAGGCGCATCGACCAGCATGGGATGCACCTGACAGGGGAGTTGCGCGAGCGGGCGGTTGGCGAGGTCGCATAGCGCCGATTGAGAAGGCGCCGGAGTAACCCCATCTGTGCTGGGATAAGGAACTAATAAACATCGTCCGTACTCTCTGCCGTGTCAGAACAACCCGCGCCTCAGTTTCTCGTCGCCTCGGCTGCCGTCTGCGTTCTGGGCTGTCTCGTCGGAGCACTGCTCCCGATTGTCGTCGGGTCATCAGCCGCGTTTACCGGCAGCGTGACTTCAAGCGGGCTTCTCGGACTCGTCTTCACCGTGCGAAACCTCCAACTGCTCCGCGTGACCGGCGAGCCGAGTTTACCGCCGGCCGTCCTGACAACGATTTTCGGCGGCTGGTTCATGCTCGCCCCGTTGTTGTACACTGATGTCGGCTTTCTCGCGACCGCAGGAACACAGCTCGCCGGAACAGTCATCTCGACGTTCGGACTGTACGTCACGGTCGCCGGGCTGGCCGACGGGCCAGCGTAGACAGCCGCGGCAGCTATTCACCGACCGCAGCGGAGAGCTCTGTGGAAACAACGTCGACAGCGCTCTCAACGTCTGGATGTCTCCCTGTTCCGACATCCTTGCAGCCCTGTTTTCTGTCGATTCGGACCGCGCTATCGTCGAAGAGCTCAGGGCGAACAACAAGTTTGGCTGCAGCACAGACGCCGTCGTCGTCCGGAATCCGATACTCGACGATGCCGCCGTTGGCGTCGCTTCGCTGCCACGGTGCCGGCGGGTCCGGTAGCGCAGCGACCAACTCCTCCGGGTCAGCGGCTGTCTCCGGTGACGGGTGGGACATACTGTAGTAAGGGCTGTGAGACGCAAACGTGTTACGCCGACTGTCCCGTCATTCTACTATCGGTGCGTGGAGCTGACTCTCCCCGTCAGTTTGGACGGTATACGCCGATTTCGGACATTCTGGGCCCTGAACGGGCCGGGGTGCCAGCACCCGCGTTCGGAGCTAGATGCATGGGTTTAACACTCCGGCTCCCAACTCTGGAGGTATGCAGGGTAATCTTCCGCCTGAAGCACAGGAGAAGCTCGAGGAACTGCAGGACCTTCAGCAGACAGCACAGCAGGTCGCCGCACAGAAACAGCAGGCCGAGACGGAGCTCCAGGAGTCCCAGACGGCGCTCGACGAGCTTGACGACATCGACGAGGACTCGACCATGTACCGCGAGGTCGGCGAACTCCTCGTGAAGACCGAGTTCGACGAGGCACAGGACGACCTCGAAGAGAAGGTCAACAGCCTCGAAGTCCGCGTTGAGACGCTCGAAAAGCAGGAAGAGCGCGTTCAGGAGCAGTTCGAAGAGCTCCAGAGCGAGCTCCAGCAGATGCTCGGCGGCGCAGGCGGCGCGGGTCCGGCCGGCGGCCCCGGCGCTGGCGGCGCATAAGGCGATGCCGACAGACGATGAGGTCGTCGAAACAGCCTCAGCCGCCGCCGAAGACGTTGTCTTCTCTCGGTACGACGTCGGCGCGGTCGAGGACCTCGACGTGACTGTCACCTTCGAAGACGGCGTACTGGACGTCGACGTGTACGTCAACGCGCCCGACAGTCGTCAGGACGAGGCACAGGTCGCGGACGACGCTGCCCTTGCCGCACGGGCCGCCGTCGACGACCTGTTCGAAGAATAGGCACCCGCAACCAAGCGGGCAGTCACTCGGTGTTCTACCGACACCGCGAACGGTCAGTCGTGGCTATCGGCGGCTGGGTCCCCGGTCCGGTCGCTCGCGAACCCGGTTCGGAACGCGATCCAGCCAAGCACTGAGACGAACAGTATCGGCGGGAGAATCATGAACCCCCACAGCGGGTCCAGTCCCCAGCCAAGTAGCAGGGCCAGATCAAACAGCCCGATAGCGAGAAACGGCGAGACGAACAGGAGAGCCCGCTTCCGGTTCATCTCACCCGACGATTCCGACGCCGACGAGTCCTCGTCACCCGCAAGTAGGTCTGCCGTCGTGCGGTCACGGGTTCCGTCGCCAGCGTGGACGCTGGACTCGGCGGTGTCATCCATACCCATCACTCAGAGTTCAGCAAGCAAAAAAACCGCGCTTGATTACTCGGCAGGTGAAGAGCCGTCAGGTCAGGGGGATTACGCGTCGCTGTCGTCGTCAGTGGCCTGTTCTTCATCCGAATCCGTCTCGTCAGTGGACTGCTCATCGTCTCCAGCCGCGTCCTCAGTCAACTCCGCAGCAGCGTCGTCCGCGCCACCGCTCTCAGACGGCGATTCGGTTTCGTTCTCGGCCGCGTCGCTCTCGTCACCGGGGGTCAGGTCGCTGATCTGTGCGCCCAGATCACCCGTGAGTTCGCCGGCCTGCTTCTGTCCGATGAGCGTGTGAATCTCGCTGACGAAATCAGGGACCTGTTCGGGGAGGTCCGACGGCGGGCCACGCTGGTCGCCTGCCTGGCCGGCGTCAGCAGGTGGGCCGCGACGGTCAGACGCCGAGGCGGCGCCGTCCGACGTGTTCTCGTCAGCGCTCGCTGTTTCGTTCGCTGCCTGTTCAGTGTCGTTCGCTGCTTGCTCAGCAGCGTTGTCTGCCTGTGCGTTGTCCGCGTGGTCATCAGCCTGTGCGCCTGCTGCGCCGGGAAGTGCCGCCGCCGAGCCCGTGATGACGAGCACGGCAAGCAGGCCGCCGGCAATCGTAGTGAGTTTCATTGTGGTCGTTGCCTCCGCTTGGCTCTCTGGTCGGATGACATATGAAGGGGGCAAGCCGAAAAGGCGAATTAAGTCGAATTTGCCCGATTTGAGTATTCTATCGTCTGTTTTAATTCGATTTAATCCCGCTTCAAAGCCCACTCACCACGTCATCGCGCCGAGATCGGACCGCTGGGTGAGATGGTTGGCGTGCGCGTCGCGGGGCCGGCCCGGCCGACGAAGACATAGTTGGAGTCGGTCAGATGATAGCGCACGGGACAGGCCCCTGAAACCGCCGCCGGGGTAGCTTTTCATACCAGCGAGCCCAACACTGGTTCATGGAACACGATGCCACGGTCGAAGGGGTCGGCGTCGGTGTCAGCGAGGAAGGGAGCGGCACGCCGGTCGTTCTACTCCGTGCACGTGAGGAGATCGTCCCAATCTTTGTCAGCACGGACCAGGCCCAGTCGATGCAACTGGCTATCGACGGCGAACCCTTCGAGCGCCCGCTCACTCACGACCTGTTGGTCGAGATGGTGACGGAGTTCGGGGGAGCTATCGACCGGGTCCGTATCGACGACCTCGCCGACGGGACCTTCTACGGGAAGATCGACGCTGAGCAGTACACCGACGACCGGCGCAAGGACATGGTGTTTGACGCTCGCCCCTCGGATGCCATCGCGATTGCCCTCCGGGTAGACTGTCCGGTCGTCGTGACAGACGATGTTATCGACGAGGCCGGGCGATCGCCGGAGCAGTTCGACCAGAGCGGGAGTGGCAGTGAGGATCTCGGGCTGTGAGGACGCGAAACCTTTCTGCGTCTGTCCGCCCTGAAAGTACGTGATGGGGTACGAATCGGTCATCTTCGACAACGACGGCGTGTTGCTGACGCTGACGGACATGGATGCACACTACGTCGGCGCGCGCCAGGCATTCGAGGAACTGGGCGTGGTCTCGCCGTCGACAGCCCACGTCGAGGCGATGAGCATCGGTGTGACAGTGCCCGAGCTCACCGACATCTGTACGCAGTACGATATCGACCCCGACCGGTTCTTCCGGGCTCGTGACGAGGCCCTGACCGCGGTCCAGCGGGCGCTTATCCGGGCCGGAGAGAAACAGCCATACGCCGATGTATCTGTGCTCGACCGGCTAGACTGCCCGCTGGGTGTGGTTTCCTCGAATCAGCGCGACACCGTGGCGTTCGCCTTTGAGCACTTCGATATCGGCCACTACTTCGACACCGTCTGGGCACGCGAGCCGACAGTCGAGAGCCTCCGCCGGAAGAAACCGCGGCCGTACTACATCGAGCGGGCGATGGACGACCTCAACGTCAATAATGCCCTGTTCGTCGGCGACAACGAATCCGACATCGAGGCAGCACACCGGGCCGGGATCGACTCGGCGTTTATTCGTCGCCCACATCGGGTCGACACGCAACTCGACGTGACACCGGACCACGATGTGTCTGGCCTCGAAGACGTGGTTCACCTCGCCAGTCGACGTAGCGGGAGCGACTGAGACGTATCCGGACCTAACGGACACGCACTCTTCGTGTTCTGGTACGTATACTGAAAGCAACCTTTCCCATGGCAAGTGCCGTGAAACGGTATGGAGAAGCCGGTCGGTGGAACGGATAAGAACGAACAAGCGGCACGCGACACACCGGCACAGCAGTCCCCTCCTGTGCTGTTGGAGACGCTCGCCGCGCGAATGCCCGAGCCAGTGGTCGTTTCTGCCGCTGACGGGGAGATACGGACCGGGAACGACCACCTCTGTGACCTCCTTGACTCGGACCCATCGGACGTGTTTGGAAGCCAGATAGGTACGTTCTTCCCAGGTCTGGATGACGTTGACCTTAGGGCCCACTGTAGTCAGTCACCGGGAACACCGCTAACGTCGTCGTGCTCTGCTGGTGGCACGGAGCGGTGGGTCGAAATCGCTTTCGAGCCACAGCAGTGGGACGGCGAGGAATTGTATCTGGGAATCGTCCACGATATCACCGAGCGCCACGAGCGGACGGAGATGCTCGAACAGTACGAACGGATCGTCGAGACCATCGAGGACGGCATCTACACACTTGACGAGGCGTTCACGATGCAGACGGTCAACAGTGCCGTCGAGTCGATGACCGGCTATGATAAGGACACGCTGGTCGGGTCGAACGCGACGCTGCTGGCAGATGAATCCGTCATCGAGGAGGCCGCAGAGATGTCGCGGCAGTTCATCGAGGGCAAGCGCGATGTGGGCACGCTGACGACGGACCTCAGAACCGCTGACGGGGACACGCTGCCGATCGAAACCAAATTCACGACGTACGACCGCAAGGACGGGAGCTACCGGCAGGTCGGCGTCGTTCGAGATATCTCTGACCGGAAGCGGTTCGAGGAGACGCTCGCGGCGCTGCACGAGTCAACCAGAAAACTGCTACACACGGAAACCAAGACGGCCGTGGCCGAGCAGATACTCGACACGGCCGTCGACGTACTGGAGCTCCCCGACGTGGCGATCTACCTGTTCGACCGAAGCGACAACACCCTTCGCAGCGTCGGCGACGTCGACGCGGACCGAAGCGCGTCGATCGGCCCGGGCGAGAGTACAGCGTGGGATGTGTTCGTGCAGGACAGCGCTGTCGAAGTTCCCCCCGGCGAGAGCATCGACCTCGGGGCGGGGCCGGTCACGGCGGACGCGAAGCGGCTCTGCCTCCCGCTCGAAGACCACGGCGTGTTCTACATCGAACTGGGCCAGCAACACAGCGACGCCAGGACCCGGGAGATGGTGGACCTGCTCGCCGCCAGCGCCGAAGCCGCGCTCGCTCGTGTCGACCGCGAGACGACGCTCCGCGAACGCGAGGCCGAGCGCCGCGAACAGAACCGTGAACTGCGACGGCTCAAGCAGGTCAACGCAATCATCCGCCGGATCGACCAGGTGCTCGTCGAAGCGGAGACCACCGAGGAGATAGAGCAGGCGGTGTGTGACCAGTTGGCCGAGTCACAGTGGTTCTCCTTCGCCTGGCTCGGCCGACAGGATGCAACGGAACTCGTCCCCAGAGCGTGGGCGGGCGACACCGCCAGCTATCTGGACGCCATCTCGCTGTCGCTGGAGCGCGAGGGCGGGCCACCGGCCGTCCAGACTGCACAGTCCGAAGCGATGACTATCGTCCCATCAGTGGCGGATAACCTTCGAGGAGACCACTGGCGGACGGAGGCACTTTCCCGAGAATTCCAGTCAGCACTCAGCATTCCGCTCGAATACGACGATTTTGTCTACGGTGTCTTGACGGTGTACGCCCAGCAGGAAGACGGGTTCGGCGAGATGCTTCAGGAGGTGTTTGCCGAACTCGGCGAGACCATCGCGAATGCGATACAGGAGGTTGAGTCCCGACAGCGGCGGGCCGGCGACGGGACCGTCGAGCTCGAACTATCGCTGTCGGCCCCACAGTCTTTCTTGACCCACCTCTCAGACCAGGTCGGTGCCCCGGTCATCTGTGAAGGGGCCGTACAGCGCAGCGACGGTGCGACCCGTCTCTTCCTCGCTATCTCGGACTGTGACCCCGCTGTCGTTGAGGAGCAGATAGTCTCGATGGCTCGTGTCGACACTGCGCGGTCGATCTCGACCGACCAGTTGGACGGGTTTTACGAGGTCGTCGTGACTGGTCAGACCGTTGCAGAGACGGTACTGGAGCAGGGCGGGCGGTTGAAATCGATCCGAACGTCAACGGATGGACTCACTGTGACAGTTGTCGTCTCGGGCGAAACCGATGTCCGGCAGTTCGTCGAGCAGCTCGGCGAGCGCTACGCGAACGTCACACTGATCGCGCGCCGTGACGGCGCACAGTCCGACGGTCAACGAGACGAGACGGTCCGGTCGGCACTGGAGGAGCAACTCACCGATAGACAGTTCGAAGTCCTTCAGACGGCGTATCTGAGTGGGTTTTTCGACTGGCCCCGGGAGACGACTGGTCAGGAAATCGCGGCCAGTTTAGACGTGTCACAGCCGACGGTCAATCGGCACCTCCGCGTCAGCGAGCGAAAGTTGCTCGAACTCGTGTTCGGCGATAGCTGATAGCGGCGCTATACTACTAGTGACCAGTCCGGCGGGCGGTATCTGTATAGCCACAATCACCTTTTGAACCACTGATCAAGAGACAAACAGCGACGAATCATGTCCCAGGCAAAACTGGTCTACAGACCGACACCCAATGAACCGCTGAGCGAAACCATCGTCCACGCCGTAGCCGACACGCTGGGTATCGACCCTGTCGACCTCGATGACCGAATCAGTGACTGTATCGACCCTGATGCGCTGGACCGACTGTTCCGTCCCGAGACGGACGGCACCACGAGTCCTGACGGGCTGGTCGTGTTCAGTATGGCTGGCTGTCGTATCGAAGTCGAAGGGAACCGTTCGGTGCTGGTGACACCGTCCCGCGGCGGCTCGGTGGCAACTGAACTCGAGGCATAACTCGCGCGACTGTTCTGCTGGCGCTGTGTGACCTTATTTAGAGAGATATTGCCGCCAGCAAACGTATTATTGTCACCTTATTTTTACATATCACCCACAGATCGCTGCTATATTTCAGTAAGTAGATATTTCTTTTGTGGTAGCAATTGAAAAACTGGTACGTAACTCGGAGTAAAGCTGACCAACTACTTTGTTAATAATATACTACTAGCATCATACACGTCAGTACCACTATAAGCGCAACTTTGCCTCTCAAATGTATGGACCGTGGACACCAACTGATCGGAACCGACTCGCAGTCGGGCAAGAGCGCCAAGGCAGTGACCGTTCAATCTGAAGAAGTAGAAGCACCCAAACACCAGTTAATTGAACATTATTCTACCGCCTGTGTCGATATTCAGGGTGCAACTATCGGGAGGCAGTCACAATGAGTGTTGAGTCACCGGCGGTTGATGCACAGGACCTTCTCGAAGAGGTTCGGACAACCAGTCTCCCGGACCAGGTTGCAGAACTGGCAGACGAGTACGAACGGATCTGTGGCGAGCGTGATCGGTTCCTCTGGCAGTGGATCTACTCGCTGTTCCCTGAGTTTACGCTCTCCTCTGTCCACCCGGATCACGCCGACCACGTCCGGACACAGAAGACGATACTCACGATGTACGTCACGATTCTGGACGACATCGTCGAGAACGACGGGGACCGAGACACCTTCGAAGAGGCCCGACGCCTCGTTCAGGACCCGTCAGCCGTGGACCCGAGTCGTGCAGCGGTAAGCGAGGAATATTTCTCCTTTATCGAGCGTGTATGGCGGGAGTTTGAGGGGGGCCTGACTGACGCACCGCGTGTTGAGGAGTTCTACGACGTGTTCACCTACGATATGCGACAGACGCTAAACGCGATGGATTACAGCGCCGTCGTCAACGAGAACCCACGGATTGCGAACCTCAGCGGGGCCGAAACCTATGGGGCACATAACATGGTAATGTTCCCCTACGCGGCCGTTGACCTGATGTACTCGCCGGAATTCGATCTCGCGGACTACGGCACGGTCCGGGACCTCATCTGGGACCTGCAGGAGATGGCCCGAATCGGCAACTGGCTCACGACCTGGGAGCGAGAGGTCAAGGAAGGAGACTACACTGCGGGAATCGTCGTGTTGGCCCTTCAAGAAGGGTTCGTTACACCCGAAGAACTCGAAAACCCTGACCGGAAAGCCGAACTCATCGACAAAATCAAAACCGAGCAGCTCGAGGCACGGTTCCGGGACCGGTGGGCCGACATCTATCAGTCCGTGCGTGACCGCGAGTTCGATACGGATAGTGTCGACCTTGACGCGCTGGTGCAGGGCATGGAAACAGTGTTCCAGTACCACGAAGCCAGCCGCGGACACAAGTAACAAAACGACGTTCCGTGGTCCGCGGACAGGTGCGAACTGATTCTACGTATTTAAAACAGAACTGTCGTACCGTCAGTCGTCGGCGACGAGCGGTTCCTCGTCGTCGGCGACAAGGCGGTCCATCGCATCGACCATTGCGCGCACAGACGCCCGCGTGATGTCTGAGTCGCTGGCGGAGACAACGACGTGGTCATCGCCGCGTGACATCTCGATTTCGACCGTAACGAGCGCGTCCGTCCCGCCGGTGATGGCGTCCACGTGGTAGTCTTCGAGTGTCGCATCGGCGGTGTGGGACAGTGCTACCTCGGCAGCGTTCATCGCTGCATCGACCGGTCCGGAGCCGACCGCTGCCTCCTTGCGTTCCTCGCCGTCGACCGAGAGTCGGACGCTCGCTGTCGGCGTGTCGGAGCCGGAAACGGCGGTCAGGCCGAGTAGTTCGACCCGGCGGTCGCGCGCGTCGCCGGTCACCTCGTCGGCGATGGTCAGCAGGTCGGCGTCGGTGACGCGCTTGCCGCGGTCGCCGATCTCCTTGACGCGACTGACGATCTCCGAGAGCTGGTCATCGGTGACCTCGACATCATGCTCGTCGAGTGCCGCCTCGACACCGGCTCGGCCCGCGTGTTTACCGAGCGCGAGTCGGCGTTCGCGGCCCACCTTCTCCGGCGGGTACGGCTCATACATCGAGTCGTCTTTGAGCGTCCCGTCGGTGTGGATGCCGGACTCGTGCGTGAAGGCGTTCTCCCCGACAACCGCCTTGTTGGGAGCCAGCGGAATGCCGGTCCGGTTGGCGATGAGCTGAGCGAGGTCGTACACCTCGGTGAGGGCCATCGATTCGACGCCGTAGCCATGGTCGAGCGCAATGGCGACCTCTTCAAGGGCGACATTGCCGGCGCGCTCGCCAATGCCGTTTATCGTCCCGTGGACGAGGTCCGCACCCGCTGCGATGGAGACCAGAGCGTTCGTCACTGCGAGCCCCAGATCATCGTGGGTGTGTGTGCTCACCGGACCCAGGTCCGAGAGCCGGGAGACGCATTCGAGCGCGCGGTCCGGCGTCGCGTGGCCAACGGTGTCGGCCCAGCAGATGCGGTCTGCGCCGGCCTCGACGGCGGCTCCGAGTAATTCTTCGAGGTAGTCCAGATCGGCCCGCGAGCCGTCCTCGCCGATGACCTCGACCCAGAGCCCGTGGTCGACGGCGTACTCCACCAGTTCGACGGTGTTGTCGACGTTTTCGCTCTTGGAGGTCCCGACCTTCTGCTCTACGTGCTTGTCACTGGCCGGGACGACAAGGTTGATGCCGTCGACACCACAGTCAAGCGCGAGGTCGATATCGTTCTGGATACCACGACAGAAGCTGGTGACAGTGCTGTCGAGGTCAAGCCCTGCGACGCGGGAAATCGTCTCGCGCTCGCCGGGGCCGGTACAGGCGCTCCCGGCTTCGATGACGTCGGTACGCGCCGCATCGAGCGAGCGGGCGATATCAGCCTTGTCGTCCGGCGTCAGCGACACGCCGGGGGCTTGCTCGCCATCACGCAGCGTCGTGTCGAGAAACTGTACCTCACCGACATCTGAGAGCGCACGCATCGCTGGGTGCCCCTCGAACAATGTGTTCTGACTCACAGAAGATGCTCCATCACGCGCCACGAATTTCGCGGCCAGCCGCCTCGCGGCGACTTCCTCTATCCTCCGTCGGGTGTTCCGACATAGTGGTGTCTACTCTAATCTTCACGGTCTAAAAGGTGACGGAACTGACTACCACGCCACACGCCTATCGCGTTCAGGATTCCAGACGGACCGTGTCACCTTCGGAAACGTCCGACGCCGCGCCACCGGGTAGTTCGATGACAGTGTCTGCGGTCGCGTAGCCAATTGAGCGCCAGGGTTGCAGGGTGTCGACAGCCTGGACCTCCTCGTCAACGAGCCAGAGCACATCAAGCGGAAACCGGACGAACAGCATGTGGATGAACTGTCGGCTCGCGTGGTCGAAGGGAAAGACGAGCGCGTAGTCGTCGGGAATTGATGACCGGAACATCAGCCCCCGTCCCTGTTCAAGTATCGACTCGGCGTACTCCACCTCCGTTGCAAGGGGGTGTGCCGCGCCGTCGGGGTCGTGAACGAGCCGCATACCACCGCCGAAGTCGTAGGCAGGCAAAAAGTCTTCTGTCGGAACGGTGGATTTGAGGGGGCACGGACACTCATTACCTCGCATGGAAAAGGCTCCCGGGGGGACATCCGTCGGCGTTGACGACCCGTACGACCACGTAAAGCGGTGTGACTTCGTCACCAGCGAGGGGAAGTGTCGCTGGGCGCGCGAACACGGCCGTCACGACCCCGAATTCGCCAATGCCCGGAGTGCCGATGACTTTCGCTGTCCGGCAGCAATTGCGCCAGATGACGCGGACACGGACACGGAGCCGGAATGGGACTGGGCCGACTGCCCGCATTTCCGCTCCCGAAACCACGACCGGGAGTGTGTTCGTTGCGGACTTGAAGAGCGACGGATGGCCCACTCTGCGGACCGACCGCTGCTGGAGGAACACCATCTCTCGTACCGCGACGGCGGCGACGAGCTATCTCACGAAATAACGGTATTTCTCTGCCGGTGGTGTCACGCGAAGATTCATCAGTCGTGGGCGCGAATCAACGATGACGCGAACCCAGACCCCGAAGCCATCGCACAGCGTGAACAGCGCCGTTCTAAGGAGCAATCCGAACTGGGCTTCGAATCGGCGGCCGACCGCTATGACGACTCGGAGTAATTCTAAATATCTTATTTGATAATTACTGCCGCACAGATAAGTAGTCACGTAGTAACCAGTTACTAAAGTGACCTCTCCAGCGCTCACGAAACAGTCGCTGGGGACGGGATATGTCGTCGCAACGGGCGTCGTGATTTCCGGCGCATTACTCGCCCACGGCATGTCTATCGTCCGGCCGTCCCTAGTAGACGTGGTCATCCTCGGCGTGGGGCTGACACCGGCGCTAGCCCTGGTAGCAGCGAACTACTGGCTACCGGTGAGTGGACTGTCTGGCGACCAGATATGGACTGCCGCGGAGTGGTGCGGGCTGGGTGTCGCGCTGTTTACCGTTATCAAAATCGTCGTATTGCTCGCCCCGGTACCGCAGTCATCGATGATCCCGTCGATACTTGCAAGCGGGGTCGCAGTCGGCGGGTTCGGCGGGATTTTGTTCGGGTGGCTGCTGGAACTCCGGCGGTCTCGACGCCGCCTCGCCCAGAGCAACGAAGTGTTGTTTCGAGTCCTCAGGCATGACCTGCGGAACGACCTCAATGTCGCACTCGGACACCTCGGTGAATTGCAGCGGGAGACGGCAGAGCGCGGCAGGCCCGAGTCACGCGCACATGTCGAGCAGTTGAGCGGAACTATCGATGGCATCATCGCTACCACAGAGAAGGCGAGACAGATAGAGTTCGCGTTCGATGCGGACCGCCGTGCGCAGGAGCCGATTGACCTCGTGCCATGCGTCAGAGAACAGGCAAAAAAGATCACGCAGTCGACTCCGGAGGCAACTGTTGAACTCGACCTCCCTGAACAGTCGCGGGTGTACGCCGACTGGATGCTCGACACCGTGCTCCGGAACGTTATCGAGAACGCAGTCGTCCACTGCGAAGAGACCCCGACACTGTATATCTCAGTCGAAGAACACGGTCGAACCGTATTCGTCCACATCGGGGATAACTGTCCGTCGATTCCACAACACGAACGGGATGTCCTCAATAGCGGCGTGGAGACGCAACTGTGCCACTCAAAAGGAGTCGGACTGTGGCTGACGACGTGGATCGTCGAGAGTTACGGCGGGGCAGTGCACCTCACGACCTCGGACGACGGCAACACCGTGACGCTGGAACTGTGTGGCCCGACAGTTCTCGACGAGATCCGCCAAACACTTCGAGAGTGGCCCTGAAGCCAGTCGCAAAGGGAACCGTCGACCGCATCAGGAGATATATACGCCTTCGCAGCCTTCGCGTCAGTAATGACCCGAATCGACGTTATCGACAATCACGGACAGTTCACACATCTGGAGCAGCGCGCGCTCCGTGACATGGGTGTCGATGTCTCGCTCAGGGACAACACGACTCCGCCAGAGGAGATCGACGCCGACGGCATTGTTCTCTCCGGCGGCCCCGACATGGACGATATCGGAAACTGCCCCGAGTATCTCGATCTCGACGTGCCCGTGCTCGGCATCTGTCTGGGGATGCAACTCATCGCTGACGAACTCGGCGGTCGGGTCGGCGGCGGCGAGTACGGCGGCTACGCGGACGTGACGGTGGACATCCTCGATGATGACGACCCGCTGCTCGGCTCGCTGTATCCCGAAACGCGTGTGTGGGCCAGCCACGCTGACGAAGTGAAGGAAGTCCCGCCCGGATTCGAGCGGACCGCGACCTCCGATGTCTGTGGCGTCGAGGCGATGAGCAACACAGACGAAGCGATATACGGCGTCCAGTGGCATCCAGAGGTCGCTCACACCGAAGAGGGCGAGGAAGTGTTCGAGAACTTCCTGTCGGTCTGTGACCAGCAGTCTGTCGCTCGCCAGTAATCGCTGCAGCGTGATGTAACTGGTTTTATATTCACGCGTAGGATGTGATACATAAATGACGGCGACACAGGGAAATCTCGCTAGTCTTTCGCGGTTTATTTTCAGGGCTCCGACCTGGTATACGAGCCTGGCCTTTGCACTGGTCATCGCGGCGATGACTGGTATCGTTGCGTTCGATTCGCGGTTCATCCTCGACGACGCCTGGCAGGGCGTGTTTCTCATCGGCCTGCCGACCTCAATCGCCAGTGCCGTGACGCCGTGGGTCGACCGGCAGCTGGGCGGACAATTAACCCCGAACCGGGCCACCCTGCTTGCGGTCATCTGTGAGCTCATCACGATTGCGATGCTGACCATCGCCGGCGTTATCGCCGTCTTTACTGTCCGCCTCGGCCAGAACTTCGTCTTCGACGTATTGCTGGTCGCGCTGGCATCGATATTCGCCTTCCGGCTGCTGATACTGATGGCCGTCTCGCGGCACTCGCTGCTGAAAGCGACGATTCCGGCGAGCGTCCAGACAGTCACTGCCGCCGTGTTGCTGGCGATATACAGCGGCGCAACCGCGTTCATCCTCGAAGACCCGATGCTCCGGGAGTACCTCTCCCGCCCGGAAGAGGTCCCCCCGCAGGTACAGGGGTTCATCCCGGAGGATTTCATCATTCTCGCGGTTATCTGTGTCATCTATGCGCTGGCAGTCTGGCTATTCCTCGTCGTTATCGACCAACCGTGGCGCTCCTCGCTGGGTGTTTCCGCACTCGATTTCCTCCGGGGCTTCATTGGCCACATTGCCGAGGGCACGCGCGAACTGGAGGAGTTCTTCGAGGAGATCGGCGAAGAAGCCGTCGTCCCAGTCACCTTGCTGTCGGTCCGCCGGCCGGACGGCGAGGAGAAAGCCCGGTTCGTCCTGCCGATGATTCACCCTGGTCCGATGGGTGAAATCGGTGGTGGCAACCTCCCCAGACGCGTCGCCGAGTCGGCTGACGGCCTTGCTTTCCCGCCACACGCGACCGCCGGCCACGACTTCAACCTCGTCACCGAACGGGAAGTCGACAAGATCCTGTCGACGGCCGAGACTGCGTACCAGAACATCGAATACGACAGCCAAGCGACGGCAGGACACCGGGTCACCGAGGGAGAGGCCACGCTGACGGGACAGGCGTTTGGCTCCGACGCGCTCGTCGTGAACACGTACGCGCCGGGCTGTGCCGACGACGTGGAGTACGCCGTGGGACTCTCAGCGATGTCGGAAGCGCGGGCCGACGGGCTCGACGACGTGCTTCTAGTCGACGCACACAACTGCAACGACGGGCTCGAAGGCGACGACCTCGGCCACGTCGTTCCCGGCAGTCAGCGGTCCTTCGATATGCTTCACGGCGCTGGACAGCTTGGAAGCCTGCTCACGGACGCCGAAACTGGCCAACTCCGCTGTGGCGTCGCCTGGGATGAAACCCCCTGGGAGCCCGAGGAGGGTATCGGCCCGCTCGGAATCCGGGTCTGTGTCTTCGAGGTCAACGACCAGCGGACGGCGTACGTACTCATCGACGGCAACAACATGGAGCCGGGCCTCCGCCAGCGCATCATCGACGCCGCTGAAGGCGTGGATACGATGGAGGTGATGACCAGCGACACCCACATCGTCAACACAGTCGAAGCCGAGAATCAGGTCGGACAGGTTATCTCTGAGAAGGAGATCGTTGCGCTCATTGGGGACCTCGTCGACAGGGCCATCGCCGATCTTGAACCCGTCGAGGCCGGGATGGCGAGCGAACAGGCGACGGTAACGGTGTTCGGAAACGACCGGACCGAGACGCTGGCCTCGACTGCCAACGCGATGGTGTCGATGGGCGGTGCGCTGGCCGCAGCGTTTATTCTCATCGTCATGACGGTCAGCGTGCTGATTTTCCTGCTGACCTGACGGGCGGTCGACCGGATATGCTCCGTCAGAGATACAGCGCTGTCGCTCAGCGAACTGTTCCGTCAGAAAGCGCCGAGGAGGAGATTTGAACTCCTGAGTCCGTGAGGACAGTTGCTCTCGAAGCAACCGCCTTGGCCAGGCTAGGCTACCTCGGCTCATCAATCAGTACCGCCGTTTGCTCTTTAGGGGTTTCGATTTCGGACTCGACACCCCTTTATCGGACCCGTAACATGACAGGCTATGGACGCTACCGAGGCAAGCGAGGTGTCGAGTCAGATCCTCGATGAGATCGGGAGTGCCGTCATCGCTGACCGCGGCTTCTTCGAGACGGTGCTGCTGGGGGTCGTCGCGAAGGGCCACGTCCTGCTTGAGGACGTTCCCGGCACAGGGAAGACGCTGACCGCCCGCAGCGTCGCGACCGCGCTGGGACTGTCCTTCTCCCGCATCCAGTTCACGCCGGACCTCCTGCCGGCCGATATCACGGGGACACACATCTTCAACGAGGAGTCCCGGAGCTTCGAATTCACCGAAGGACCGGTGTTCGCCAACGTCCTGTTGGCCGACGAGATCAACCGCGCACCGCCAAAGACCCAGTCCGCGCTGCTCGAAGCGATGGAAGAAGGACAGGTCACCGTCGACGGGGACACGTACGAGCTGCCGGAACCGTTCTTTGTCATCGCCACGCAGAACCCCGTCGATATGGAGGGGACCTTCGAACTCCCCGAAGCACAGGTCGACCGGTTTCTGGCCAAGACATCACTCGGCTATCCTGACGGCGAGGGCGAGGTCGAACTCCTCCGGCGGCGTGCCGGTCGAACGACACAGAGTCCGACCGTGGAACCGGTGCTTGACGCGGAGTCAGTCAAAGAACTCCGGAGCGTTCCGGAGACAGTTACGGTCGACGACGACCTGCTGCAGTACATGGCTGACCTCGTCCGGGCGACCAGAGACGACTACCGCGTAGATGTGGGGGTCTCACCGCGCGGGACCCAGCGATTGTTCGAGGCAACGCGGGCGATGGCAACAATCGCCGGCCGGGAGTACGTTGCACCGGACGACATCAAGCGGGTCGCACAGCCGGTGCTGGCCCATAGGCTCGTGTTAACGCCCGATGCCCGCGTCGAGCAAGTCGACAAGGGAACCGTCATCCAGAGCGTGCTCGACGAGGTCCCCGTCCCGACCGTCTAACCCCACGTCCAGTGGGCATCAAGCGCGTAGCGATACACACCTGTGATGACGATGGCCCCGGCATTCCCGACCAACGGCACGACGCCGCCCCAGGTGACAAAGGCGTAGAGAAGGCCTAACTGAAGTGGGATAGCTGTCCCACGGACGAGGTTCGTCTTCCCTAGCCCGAGTACGTACTCCCGCAGGCTCGAATGCTGCGACCGGTGGAACGTCCAGGCGTTGTTCAGAGCGTACTGTAGCAGGATCGTACATTCGATGGCGATAGCGGCTGCGAAAATGTAATTCAGGCCACCGATATCAGTAAACAGCCATAGGAGCGCCTGCTGGACCGATGCAGCAAACACACCGACGAGGAAAAACCGGACGAGTTGCTGTCGCCGGGCCGGTGTGACGACAGCGGACGCCATACAGCCTTACTGATAACCGAGTGCCTTTAATCGTGCTGTTATCTCGTCGGATGCCTCGGTGTTTCCAGCCTCCGTCCCGTCGCTGTCGAGTGTGGCGAGGTGGTCGGCGACGGCATCCGACAGGCGGTCGAGGACGGTTGCAGGCGGGTCGGCATCCGTCGAGCCCGAACACAGATCGACCTGTTCCTCGGGGTCGTTCGTCCGGTCGTACAGTTCCTGGTGGCCCGATTCTGTGAATTCGATGTACGTGTAGCGCTCGTCGCGTGCGCTGAGGAGGAGTTCCCCATCCGCACGGTTCCGCGGAATCGGCTGACTGGTCACGCTCTCGCCCCGGACCGCTGCGGAGACGATGGGACCGCGGTCCTCGATGGCCTCGCCGTGGACCGCTGGAGCGACAGACGCCCCGTCCCACTCCGCCGCCGGCGTGAGCGACAGCAGGTCGCACACTGTCGGCGCAATTGTGTCGAGGCCGACCGGCGTCTCGACCGACTGGTGCTCGCTGTCCGGCGTCGAGACGATGTATGGAACGTCGATGAGTTCCCGGTAGAGCTTGGGGTAATGAGCGAGATGACCGTGTTCAAGGAACTCTTCGCCGTGGTCGCCGGCGACGATGATGGTAGTGTCGTCGCGGTGGCCTTCAGTTTCAAGAGTGTCGAGGAGCCGACCGACGCTGGCGTCAACCTGCCGGACCGTCGCCTCGTACAGCGTCCGGAGCGTCTCCAGCGTCCGGTCGTCGACTTCCCAGCCCAGCCCGGTTCGGAGGTGGGACGTGAGCATCCGGAGGACGCCGAAGTGGTTGTCCGACACTTCACGGATGTGCCGTGGTGCCGGGACGTACGGCGTGTGCGTATCCATGTAGTGGACCCACAGGAAGAACGGTCCGTCGGTCGTCTCCAAGAACTCAGTAGCGTGGTCTTCGAGGTCACCCATCCGGGACACGTCGGCGAAGGGGCGTTCGTCGGACCCGCCGCTGAGAACGGTTGCGGCGCGCCGGAACGGCGAGGTTCCCAGCTGGACCCATGCCTGAATCGTCGGATGGGCCGCCAGATACTTGCTGTAGCCGCCGCTGTCGACGAACGGCTCGAACTCGTCGAATCCGCGGTCGTACCCCCAGTGGTCGGTGAGAAAGCCGTTGGCGGCGTTGAACCCTGCCGTCTCGACACCGGCATCGGACACCTGCTCGGCCAGCGTCGGTGTTGACGCCAGACCGATGTCTTCGCTTTCGGTGAACACCGGTCGCGACCCGTGAATGCTAGGGAACGAAAACGGCGTCCAGTTCCCCTGTGCCACGGCGTTTTCGAAGACGACGCCCGAGTCGGCGAGGGAATCCATGACTGGGGAGACGCTGTCAGTACCACCCAGTGCGTCGGCCCGCAGCGAGTCAACCGTGACTAGCACCACGTTCTGGGGTTCTGAAGCCGTCATAACCGACCCACCTTCCCCCTCATTCGCAATGTTACCGACGTATCGCGTCCACAGACCGGGGGTTGCACCCAATGCGTGCCACCGTATTTTCTCATACCCCCTATACCAGACACTGAATACTGAACGTTCCGGATAAATTCAGAGCGGTATAATAGAACCATACGCTAATAAGGTAGAATTAAACCCCTTCTGCGATAATGTGCGCTTCAGAACATATTCGATGACCGACCGGATTCAGTTTCGAGCCTACGACAGCCGGGATGCCGACGCCGTCTGGCGCCTCCACGAGTGGGCGATGCGAGCGACCGGCAACGACCCCAGCGACATCCCCGGAACGTCGGACCTGAAAAACATCGAGACCCGGTATTTCGACACCGGCGGCGCGTTTCTCGTCGGCGTCGTGCCCGCCGTCGACGACGAACTCCCGGAGACGTTCGACGGTGGCCTGGCCGCGATGGGCGGGTTCCTCCCGAATGAAGTCGGGCACGCGGACGAGCGAACCGTCCCCGGCGCGGCCGAACTCCACCGGATGCGGGTGGCTCCGTCCCGGCAACGACGTGGCTACGGTCGGAGCCTCCTCCACAAACTCGAACAGCAAGTGGTCGAGCAGGGATACGAGGTCCTGCTTGCGACGACATCACAGAGCCAGCCCGCCGCGGTCGCGTTCTACCGCGACGAAGGATACCAGGAGGTAGGCCAGTCAACACAGGGCGAGTACGAACTCGTCCACTTCGAGAAACGGCTCTGACCCAACAATCGGACGCGGCGTTCAGTCACCGCTGTAGGCGTCGTCGGTGTCCTCGCCGAAGGAGGTGTTGAGCCCGCCCGGGCTCTCCCTGTCTTGCTCACGCATACTCTGTCGCGTGAACTGCGGCTTGGCGCGGACGGCCTTTTTCGAGCGGAACGACCACCACAGCGCCAGTGACAGGCCGACAGTTCCAGCGATACCGACACCAGTGGCCGGCAGCGACGCCTGCGTGTACAGGAACGCTGTCGAAAACAGCGTGCTCGCGAGCAACATCCCGAGGATGAGCCGCTTGGTCATCGTCGCGAGCAGGCCATCGGAGTCCTCAATGTCGGCCTGTACGCGGAAGTCCTCCCGCTCGACTCTGTCGAGGGCGGACTCCAGTTTCGGCGGGATACGGACGGCCGACCGAGCGGCGTCGGATACTTCGGTCGCCCGGTCCTCGACGAAGTTCCGAACGCCCTCGGCGAGATACCCCTCCTCGCGGAGATAGTCGGTCGCAACGCCGATAAAGTCGAAGTCCTCGTCGAGGGTGACACAGACGCCTTCAACGACCGTGGCGACACGCAACACGAGCGCCAGATTCGCCGGCAGCCGGAGCGGGAACTCGTAGATGGTGTCTTCGACTTGCTGGATGATCTGCTGGACGCGGTACTGCTCGATGTCCTCGCCACGGGCGTCGGCGATGGCCAGTTCCATCACGTCGCCCATCACCTGCCGGTCGGCCTCCGGCGAGAGCGTCCCCATCTCGATGAGGGCATCGAGGATAGCGTCGATGTCTTGGTCGGCGACGGCGGCGTAGAAGTCGATGATCTTGTCCTGCACGAACGGGTCGACCCGGCCGGACATCCCGAAGTCGTAGAAGACGAGTGTCCCGTCGTCCTGCACAGCGAGGTTCCCGGGATGTGGGTCGGCGTGGAACACGCCATCGTCGATAATCATCTGCAGGTACGCCCGCTGGAGCGTCTCGGCCAGCTCCGTCCGGTTGATACCGCCCGCGTCGAGGCTGTCGATGTCGTTGATCTTCGTGCCGGGGACGTACTCCATCGTCAGGACGCGCCGGGTGGAGTGAGACTCCTTGACTTCGGGAATGCAGATGCGGTCGTTGTCCCTGAAGTTCTCCCGAATTTCGGTGAGCATCCGCCCCTCTCGCTGGTAGTCCATCTCCTCGCGGATGGTCTTCGAGAACTCGTCGGCGAGTGTCTCCAGCGAGAACGACCGAGAGTCGTCGATGAAATACATCAACAGCGGGAGCGACCAACGGACGACCCGCAGGTCGGCCTCGACGAGCGCTTCGATGCCAGGACGTCGGATCTTGACGGCGACCTTTTCACCGTCGACCTCCGCCAGATACACCTGACCGAGCGACGCGCCGCTTATCGCCTCTCTCTCGAATTCATCGAAGCGGTCATCGACAGACCCCAGTTCGTCCTCGATGACAACCCGTGCCTCGTCCCAGTCCGCCGGTGGCACGCGGTCCTGGAGCTTGGAGAACTCCTCGATGTACTCCGGCGGCAGGACGTCCGGTCGCGTCGAGAGGATCTGTCCGAGTTTGATGAACGTCGGGCCGAGCGTTAGCAACGAGTCGAGCAGCTGCTGTGCACGTTTGCGACGCTGTTCAGGCGTGACGCGGCGCGATGAGCCGATCACGAAGAACCGCTTTCGGTCTCGTGCGTACGCGACCAACAGGGGCAGGAAGTGGCGTGCAACGACGAGGAACCGCCAGTACGCGCGAAGATTCACCGGCTTGCCACCTCTGAATCAGTCCCCGTCGATCGGGATTGTGGTGCTCGGTGCGGCCGTCGCCTTCGGCAGTCGGAGTTCGAGGACGCCGTTTTCCACGGTTCCCTCCCCGCCCTGCCCGGTCGTGTCCGGCGGGAGCGGAAGCTCAGCGTCAAGGAACACGGAACGGTCCTCGCGGACGAAAGTAAACTCCCCGGGCACGTCCTTGGTCCGTTGCCCGTCGATACGAAGGCGGCCCCCTTCAACGGTCACGTCGATTGTCTCCGCGGTCACGCCCGGCAGGTCGAGCACGAGCAGATATTCGTCCTCGGATTCGAGCACGTCCGCGAACACGGCGTCGGGAAGGTCCCGAAGCGCTTCACGCAGGGCAGACATACGCCCGTCTAGGTGGTACGCTGTGGTAAACCCGACGGTCTCTGCTACTACAGGAGTGTGGAGAAGAGGGCGACGCTGCCGACGATAACAGCGACGAGACCGAACACAGTTTCAGCGATAGCGCCCCGAACAATCCGTCGGGCGGTGCCACGCTCGCTGGTGTCGGAAATGACGAACACCGGCGTCGCGTTGCTGTCCCCGACAATAGCATCGACCAGATTGCTGCCCCACGCCGTTGCGGGGCCGCGCATCGCCTGGCCGTAGACGTACACATCCTCGCCAACGTCCAGCCGACGCTCGGTAAAGCGCTGTTTGTTCCCCAGGCTGATTTCTGTCACGAGCAGGTTCACGGACCCATCCTGTGCCTCGACGCCCTCCGTTCGCTCGACGTACGCAGCCAAGCGCTCAGGGAGTTCAGTTCCGGGAGAGACTGTCACCGACTGGGATTCGAACCGTACGTCCGCTCCGTCTGGGTTTACGCGAACGCGCGCGTTACCGTCGTCCACGATGAAGTCGACGCCGTCCTGCCCCTCGTCTAGCGTCTCCCAGTTTGAGTGTTTGCCTGACGAGCGGTACTCCTCGACTTCGTAGGTGTATACCAGACACTCGCTACCGGTAAAGGGGGCCGTGACGGTCCCGGCACCCTCGTTGGCGACAGCTGTGCCAGTGATTTCGACAGGACCAGTGTGCCCGTCGAGTGAGCGCACCGGAACCGGATCGTTCCGGAGGATGTGGAACACCGTTTTGAGTTCCCGGCCGCCGCGGAGGAGGACGAAACCGCCGATAGTCAGGAACACGATGCCGACCAGTTGCGGGAGGACCATACGTCGATGCCGGACCCGACCGAGAAAAAATATTCCCAGTTACGCCGTTCCACAGCCGGGACGCGGCGGGTGGATCAGAGCAACGTCCCCGCACGCGGCAGATGGCTGAAAGCAACGTCACCGGATGGCTGAAGACAGCGATACGCGGAGACACTGCCGCCACGCAGGGTACTTTTGCTACAGCGGCCGCTAGTACGGGTATGGCTGGCCCCTCGCCGTCGGACGCTGAGTCGCTCCCGCTGGAAACCGCACGCCGACGAATCGGCAGCGTCGCTGCGCCCATCGACCGAACAGACAGGATTCCGCTCTCCGTCGCCGTCGGACGTGTTCTGGCGACACCTGCGACGGCGAATGACCCTATCGAGGGAGCCGAAATCAGCGTCGGGGACGCCGTTTTCGAGCAAGGCCATCAGATACGACCCGGCGACGTGGGACTGCTGAGAGCCGCTGGAGTTTCCGAACTACTCGTCCGCCAGCGACCGCAGGTAGGTATTCTACCGACTGGCGATGAACTGGCCCAGCGGGACGCGGGCGAGAGCCAGCAGGTCGAGACGGCGGGGTTCACGCTGGCACAGTACGTCGACCGCTGGGGCGGCAAGGTAACATACCGGGACCCAGTCGCCGACGACGCGCCGGCACTCCGGATGGCGGTCCAGCGTGACCTCACCCGAGAACTGATAGTCATTACCGGGACGGAACCGGGTGACGCGCTCCGAGACGTGGTGGCGGACCTCGGCGAGATACTCACAGACACCGTGGCTATCGACCCCGGCCGACAGACCGGGCTCGCAATCGTCCAGAACCGGCCGGTAGTGCTCCTGCCGGAGTCGACAGGCGCGGCCCGCGTCGGCGCTGTCCAGCTCGTTCGTCCACTCCTGAAGACGTTCGCCCACGCCCCACTGCCCGCCCATCCAGAGACACGAGCGACGCTGACAGCGCACGTCGACAGTCAAAACGGTGTCAGGACATTTACTCCGGTCGCTGTGAGCGACGGCACAGCGACGCCGTTGCCCGGCGTTGACCTCGCGACGGCGACCCGGGCCGATGGCTGGGTGTCCGTGCCCGCCGCCGAGGCTGGTATCGATACCGGAACGACCGTCACTGTTGAAAACTGGGACTATCTCCCCTGAGACGACGACAGGTCCAGTAGCGAGGCGACCCGTCTATCGCCGCGCACGCACCGGCCCGTCTCCGTGGGGGACCGACGACCAACGTGAACGCCGTCGAGGCCCGCGTTCCACGCCGCACCGATGTCTGACGGATTGTCTCCAGCCAGCACACCGTGGTGGCCGTTGTACCAGACATCCATCTCCCGCATCGCCAGTTCCACCGGCTTCGGGTCGGGCTTCCAGCCGATGTCATCGTCACAGCAGACGACCGTTTCGAACCAGTCGGTGATATCCAGATGGTCAAGCACTGGTTCGGTGAGGTACTGCTGGCAGTGCGTGACCAGTCCGACCGGTGTATCGAGGGTCGCAAGGAACTGCTCGGCATCGTCGTAGAGATACGTCGCCTCGGCCCGCGCAATAGGGTCTTCCTCCTCGTGGAACAGCCGCCAGAACTCCTGCTGGTCGACGTTGCGCTCCGCAAGCGTCCGTGACCGTGTCCCACCGAAGCCGTACCAGAGTGCATCCCGCTCCCGGTCCGTGAACTCGACGCCGAGGCGGTCGCCGACGGCACCCATCACTTTCCGGGGGTACGCTGGCTCGATATCGACGAGCGTCCCGTCGAGATCAAACAGCCAGAAGTCGTAGTCGGTGGTCATGAGGATAGATTACTTAGCGATTCTCTGATAAAGTCTTTCGGGCCCTACGACCGGTTTTGCTGTGTATAACCTCTCTGTAGCCACTGACTACACAGTCGCGTCTCGTTTCACCCCACCCGAATCGAGCTACCGAGGTACTTGGTGACGACTTCGCTGACCGACCCGGCATTGAACAGGGACAGGTCGTCCGCGATTTCGCTCTTCAGCGCGTCGAAATACGCCTCGTCGGTCCTGAGTTCACTGAACGACGCCGAAACAACTGGACAGCCGAGTTCGTCTTCGACGAGCCGACGGAAATGCGGTTCGTCAGCGAGTTTGCCCCGCCAGAGCGTGTCCCGGAAGAACAGCCAACCGCGTTCCCCCGGGTCGTCAGCTGCCCGATACAGCGTCGTCTCGAACCGGTCGGGGTCGGTCCATAGCCCATCAGCGGTCGGTTCCAGCCCGATTTCGACACGGAACACGTACCGGGCGGTCGCGCCGTCTGGATCAGTCGGCTGGAGCGACGTGAGTCCGCCTGTCGTATCCACTGTCACACCGTCAGTCGTGGATGCCGTTCAGCCGCTCGGCAAGGTCAATGTCGTTTTCCGTGATGCCGCCGGCGTCGTGGGTCGTGAGTCGGACTTCGACCTCACCCCAGCGGATGGTCATCTCCGGGTGATGCCACGCGTCCTCGGCGAGGCCGGCCGCGGCGCTCAAAAATCCCGACGCGTCCAGATAGCCGTCGAACTCAAAGACACGAACGATTTCGTCGTCTTCGCGGGTCCATTCCTCGGGTAGCCGGTCGCTAATCTCTGCATCAGAGAGCAGGTCTGCCATATCGGATACGTCGGACGGCGTAGGCAAAAAGGTGGGCGTGGTCAGTCGTCGGAGAGTCGGTCAAGCATCGCGTTCGGGATCTCGTCGCGCATACCGTCAGGGATGTCCTCGACCGACATGCCCTTTGTGAACTCGGGCGGGGTAGCCTGGTCGGGGCCGCCGAAGTCCGGGTCGAACAGCTGGAGCGCCGTATGAATCGTCGACCAGTCATCCTCCTCTGCGGCGTCGCGCAGGCTCTTGGTCGGTGCGGCGAGGATCTGCGAGACGATAGCGTCGGCCATTGCTTCAACGACTTCGGCCTGTTCATCATCGAAGTCAGCCGCCGAAAGCGCACTGTTTATTTCTGCTGCCTTGACCTGTTCGGCGCTTTCGTACATCGTCGAGATGACCCTGTCGGCGCGTTTGCGCTTGTACTGCGTGAGCAGGCGGTCGAACTCCTCGTCGACGATACGCTCGACCGCTTCAGCGGCTCGCTGCCGCTTGTTCCGTGTTTCGGCAGTCACCGACTCCAGCGCGTCAAGGTCATACACTGTCACCGACGGGAGGCGGTCCGCGCCCGCCGGGACATCACGCGGCTGGGCAATATCGACAATGGATACGTCGCCGGAATCGCTGAAGGTCCCGATATCGAACACCTGATCGCCGCTTCCCGTTGCCGAAATGACGGCACTGGCCTCGGAGACAGCCGCTTCGATACCGTCGAGCGCGAGCGCGCTGGCGTCGATATCGACCGATTCAGCGATGTGCTCCGCGTGTGGGACCGTCCGGTTAGCCACGAGCAGTCGGTCTACCTCCTCGCTAAGCGCCTCCGCAGCGAGTTGGCCCATCTCGCCAGCCCCAACAACGAGCGCTGTCCCGTCAGTCAGCGAACTCTCCTGTTTGAGCAAGCGAACCGCGGCGGAGGCAATCGAGACGACTCCTTCGTTGATTTTCGTCTCCGTGCGGGCGCGCTCGCCGACGTGGATCGCTTTCGTGACGCCGTCTTCAAGCATCGGCCCGATGCCGCCAACGCCGCGGGCGGTCTCGTAGGCGGTCCGAAGCTGGCCGAGGATCTGGTCTTCGCCCAGCACAATCGACTCGAGGCCGGCGGCCACCCGGAGCAAGTGACGGAGGCTCTCCTCGTGACCCATCTCGACGACGACATCGTCGGGCACGGCTCGGGTAAACAGTTCGAGGGCCTCGAGCCCGTCCTCGTGATCAGAGACGACAACGTACCCCTCGGTACGGTTACACGTCTGCAGTGCAATCGCTTCTTCGACCGCGGGGTTCGCGAGCAAGGATTCGACGGCGTGGCGCTCGCTGTCCGCCGCAGCGGTTTCTAATTGGTCGACGCTTGCGCGCTCATGGGAGATACAGACCCCAACAATTGCACCAGTGTCCCCTCTCACGTTTGATCACCAGGTAACTCTCCGATCACGTCTCTAGCTACTTGCTCTCCTTTGGACCTGCCACTATCTAAAGCCTTCCAAACTTCCCGTGACCTGACAACGAACCTAACGGCGTCACGCCGTTTGGCCGGCGGGACCCCCCGGTCGCGCAGGTCCTCACGGAGGTCGCCAACAAGGTCCGCCATCAGGCCAGCGTTTCCGAACTCGTCTTCGAACCGCTCGCGAAGGTGCTTCGACAGCGCTGGCGCGCGTCCGCCGGTCGCAATCGCCAGCGTCACGGGGTCGTCTCGTACCGTGGCAGGCACGACAATGTTGCCGAACGACTGGTCGCCATGGTCGTCGGCGCGGTTGACAAGCGCGCCGTGTTCCGCGGCAGCTGTGCTAAAAGCGCCGTTCAGGTCCGAGTCGTCTGTCGCGGCAACGACCAGCGCCGGGTCGGTCCGCTCGACCCAGTCTGTGGCGTCCTCTGGGGTCGGTGCGGCTCGGACTTTTTCGGCGTCAGCGAACGTCCGGTCGCCGAACTCAGGGCTGAGGACGACGACGCTCGCCTCCGTAGCGAATGTTCGAGCCTTGCGCGCGCCGACTGGACCGCCGCCGACGACGAGCACCGTCTCGCCCTCGAAGTCGTGCATGAGTGGAATCATCGGTTGGCACTCCCTGAGTCGGCACTACAGTCCTGCATACGCACGGTCACGCCGTTTCTGTGTTCTGTCGCGCTCGTTCGTCCAGCCTGATACCCGTCTTTTTCAGAATGCGCGTCGAGAACAGCGTGTCCCAGTCGTCCTCGGACACGTCCCAGTGTTTAGCCATCCGGTCGCGGACCTGCTGGATGCGCTCCTGACTCTCCGCCTCGCTTCGCCCGTGAGTCATCGCAAAGAAGTTGTACGGCCAGACGCCGTCGTGGCGCGGCCGTTCGTAGCAGTGTGTCACGAAGTCGAACTCGGCGATAGCCGGGCCAACCTCGTCGATGACCTCGTCGGGCACGTCCCAGACAGTCATCCCGTTCTCGCTGTAGCCAAGCGCGTAGTGGTTCGGGATAACGCCGACCCGGCGGACCTTTCCTTCCATGTTGAACCGCTGTATTGTCTCCAGTACCCAATCAACGTCGGCGTCAATTTCAGCAGCCACGTCAGCGTACGGCGTGGCAGTGACCGGGAGCCCGTCCTGAATTTCCAGCACGAGGTCCAGTTCGTCGGCGGTCAGAGACTGGCTGTCGGTCGGGGTCACGTCCGGCCCCAGAGCCGAACAGTCGATGTCCTGGGTCTGTGGCCCCTCGACGGGGAACTTCGCGCCGACGTGGAACTCCTGCTGTTTCGGGAGGTTGTACGTCTCCTCACCGGTTTCGGCCTCGATTTCGGCTAGTACCTCCTCGACTCGACTTTCCTCGGCCACCGAGACCACGAACCACATATTTAGATGGGGATGTTCGCGCTCGTAATTGTGCGCGACCTCCGGGTACGCGTTTATTATCTCGGCGTGCTCGTCGTAGCTGTCCTCGGGGGCGTGAGTTGCGACAAGCGTGGCGGTGCCACCGATCGCTTCAGCATTGATGAGTGCCCCGAACCGCGTGAGCACGCCCGCGTCGTCGAGGTCCTGTACGCGCGTTAGCAGCTCGTCCGCGTCGATGTCGACGCCGTGGTCGGCGAGGGCCGCCGCGGCCGGTTCGAACGGCCGTTCGACGACCGGGAAGCCGCCCTGGAAGGCGTTCAACACCGCCCGGTCTACCGTCCCGAGGTCTTCGCTCATACCGAAAGCTGGGAGTTCTGCGAATAAAAATAGCCCGGGACAGGCGAGCGAACGCGGCCCGCATATCCGGGTTGCCGGAGCGTTTTACCCCTTTGCGCCCCTAGTTCACGTGTGGCAATCTCGACAGCCGAACTGACAGTCCGGCTGCTGGTCTACCTGTTCGTCCTGATAGGGGTGCCGCTGTGGTTTGTCCTCATGTTCCGGCTCATGGATTACGCCGCACATGATACGCTGGTCGAGCAGTTCAGCGGCCAACGCAACGGTCGCGACACCGGCCAGCTCAACGCCTACTTCGAACAGGCTGCAGTCGACGCAAGGAGCTGTCGTATCTGTGGCGCAACGAACGGCCCCAACTACACGTACTGTCACAATTGCCAAGAGCGGCTGTCGACCGGCGATTGACGGGCTTACTCGCCTTCGACGCCGGTGACTGCGTAGCCAGCGTTCTCGACCGCTTCGAGAATCCCGTCGTGGTCGGCGCTCGCCTCGTAGTAGAACACTAGATCGAAGGAACCGTTGCGAAGGAGCTGCTGACACTCCCAGACGAACTCCTCGTCGTCCAGCGTGAGGCCCTGATGCTGGTTCGACGCGAACTCGGGGTCGTCGCTGCCGGAGTAGACGAACGTGTCCGTCGGGTCCAGACCAGCGCCCTCGGCAATGAACTCACCGACTTCGATGGTGGCCTGCATCATCTCTATCTCGTCGCTACCGTCGTACTCCGTGTGGACGACAGCGCCATTGAGCTGAATCTCGCCCGGCTCAAGTAGCTGTTTGGTCCGGCGGTAAAGGTCATCGTCAAGTGCGTCGGCCTCGCTCATACCATGCGGTCGGTGTTGCTGTCCCTAAGGCACTTCGGATTCAGAGTGCTGATAGGTCTACCCGAAGATATTCGGTTCGAGAGGCGGTGCAGCGACAGTGGTGGGAACCCACACGCTGCCGAGTCGCACCGCTCAGTCGGTCCCGAACCCGTTGAAAAGCGAGCCGCCCTCGCTTACAGTCGCTCGAGGTTCTTCGCCCGCGGGCCTTTGTCTGCCTGTTCGATGTCGAATTCGACTTCTTGCCCTTCTTCTAAGTCCGGGCCGCCGACGTCTTCCATGTGGAAGAACACGTCTTCGTCGGCATCGTCGGTTTCGATGAAACCGTAGCCACCCGTATCGTTGAAGAAGTCTACAGTGCCTGTCGCCATGGTTACAGCCGCGTGAGGTTTTTCGCGCGCGGGCCTTTGTCGGCCTGCTCAATCTCGAATTCCACTTCTTGCCCCTCCTCGAGGTCAGGACCGTCGATGTCCTCCATGTGGAAGAAGACGTCCTCGTCGGAGTCTTCGGTATCGATGAAACCGTAACCGCCTGTGTCGTTGAAGAAGTCTACCGTACCGGTCGCCATTGCAATTCGGACGTGACGCCGTGGTATATTAAAACTATGCGCATATATTTCGACAGATTAGGCGGGAAATAACTGTACCCGGTCCCTTCCACAAAGCCCTTATTGAGTGGTTGAAATGTATACAACGATGCTATCGAGGGGGAAGCGACTGGGATATGCAGCCTACGAGCGATTGCTCCAGTGGGAACTGTCTGGAACGCCCGACCACGTCGCCGTCATTCAGGACGGGAACCGGCGCTACGCCGAGAAGCAGGGGACGGAGAAACAGGCGGGCCACACGGAAGGAGCCGAGACGACGGAGGCGCTCCTGAACTGGTGTGACGAACTCGACGTTCGGGAGGTGACCCTGTACGCGTTCTCGACGGAGAACTTCGACCGCGACCCCGAGGAGCGCGAGCACATCTTCGACCTCGTCGAACAGAAGCTCCGAACATTCGCCGACGCCGACCGGGTCCACGAGGCCGGCGTGTGTATCCGCGCCATCGGCGAGACGGGGATGCTCCCCGAACGGGTCCAGGACGCCATCGACTACGCCGAGGGGCGAACCGCCCAGTACGACCAGCTCAACCTCAACGTCGCGCTGGCCTACGGCGGCCGGGCCGAACTGCTCGGCGCGGCTCGTGACGTCGCCACGGCTGTCGAGAACGAGACCCTTGACCCGACGGACGTCTCTGCGGAAACCATCGAAGAGCGGCTTTACGAGGGGCCGACCCGCGACGTTGATCTCATCGTTCGAACCGGCGGTGACGAACGCACCTCGAACTTCCTGCCGTGGCATGCCAACGGCAACGAGGCCGCCACGTTCTTCTGTACGCCCTACTGGCCCGAATTCCGGAAGGTCGACTTCCTGCGAGCGATCCGAACGTACCAGAACCGCGAGGATTCCTGGCGGACGACCCGTGCCGAGCGGTCGCTGGCACTGGTTCGTGCCATCGAGCAATCGGAGCTACCGACGGCCAAGCGGATGCTCGGGCGATTCCGTGACGCGCTCCCGAGTACCGAACGCGAGCAACTCGACGAAGAGTACGACCTCGCGGACTGACCTCCTAGCGGCCAAAGCGCCGCTGTCGCTCCTGATAATCCCGCAACGCCCGCAAGTAATCCCGAAGCCGGAAGTTCTGCCAGTTCACGTCAGTGAAATACAGCTCCGAATACACGGACTGCCAGATCATGAAATCGGAGAGCCGCTCGGCCCCGGTCTTGATCACCAGATCCGGGTCGGTCGGAAAGACGAGATGCTCCTCGACCGCGGCCTCGTCGATGTCGCTCGGGTCGAGTGAGCCCGTATCGACGTCTTCTGCCAGTTTCTGGACGGCCGTCGCGAACTCTGACTGGCCGCCGAGTCCGATTGAAATCTGAATCGGGGCGTCGGCCGTCGTCTCGTCGTCCGGTACTCTGACCGCTATCTCCCGTGGCGCGGTGACACTTTCGAGTTCACGCTGCAGCGTCGGGATCGCTTCCTCGTCGAGGACACTCACGTAGACGACGACGGTGTCGGTGCCGTACTGGACGGCCCAGTCGAAAAAACGCTCTAAGGTCCGGTACGCGCCGTCTCCAAGCAGATCCCGCTCCGTAATCACCAGCGCGACCGTCTCGGGCAGGTCGGCGTCGCTGCGCCGAACGCGCGTTGCGAGATATCGGTCGTATAGTCCCACGTCCGCCGGTATGCTGACAGCCCCAGTAAATCCCACGGTCCCTTCGACAGTTCGGAAAGGGTAAGTGCCTCTCGGGGATACCGGTGGGACGTGACTGGCACAGTCCGTCGGGCAGGTGCGTTCGCCGCCGTGGGGACCCTCGCGGTCGCCGTTCCGGCCGCAACGGGCTTTCGCTCGCTCGAACTCGCGACTGTCGCCGCTATCGCCCCCTTCGTCCTCGTCGCCGCGCTCGGCGTGACGGTCATCGGGCAGGACTCGCGGCTGTTCGACCTGTTCGCGCGCCCCGGTGACTACGAGGACGGGAAACTGTACGGGCTGGCAGCCTTCTCGCTTGCCGCCGCCGGCCTCGCGCTACTTGCCGTCCGCTTCAGTCTGCCGGTGCCGATGTTCGTCGGCGTCGTTGTCATCGTCGCCTACGGAAACCTCGGCCAGCGGCTCGCATACACCGTCCGCTCCGACGAAGTGGTCGCAACCGCGGGCTTCGTCCTCGTCGGCTTCGTCGCCGGCGTCGCGGGGCAGGTGCTCGGAACGCGGATTCAGGCCGCCGTCGGTGAGGGAGCGGCCGCCGTCGACCTCCCGCTCGTGCTGTTTCTTGCCGCCAGCGGTGCGTTCGTCGCCGCACTGCTTCGCTCGGTCCTGTTTGAGCGGGACGACCCGCTGGTGATGCTCACCGTGGGACTGCTGCTGTGGCTGTTTTTCGAACTCGACCCGTCGGTGACGGCACGGCGCGTCGTCATCGCACTCGCCGTGACAGTACTGCTCGGCTATCTCTCGTACGCGCTTGACACCGCATCCCTGCCGGGGATGCTCACTGGCGTTCTCCTCTCTTTTTTGACCATCGTGCTCGGCGGCTTCGGCTGGTTCGCCATGCTGATAACCTTTTTCGGGCTCGGTGGCCTCTCGACGAAGTATCGCTATGACGAGAAACTCGACCGCGGCATCGCCGAGGAGAACGAGGGCGCACGCGGGAGCGGGAACGTGCTCGCGAACTCCATCGTCGCGCTGTTCGCCGTCGTCGCGGCGGCGGCGAGTCCAAGCCATATCGCCGTCGACCCGCTCCTGTTCTTCTATGCCTTCGCCGGAGCCGTCGCCGCCGCGATGACAGATACGTTCTCCAGCGAGTTCGGCGGGCTCTACGACAACCCGCGGCTCATCACGACGCTCAGGCCCGTCGAACCGGGTACTGACGGCGGCGTGACCTGGCAGGGCGTTGCCGCCGGGGCCGCCGGCGCGGGCATCATCGCCGGCATCGCCGCGCTCACGCAGGACATCAGCACAGTCGGCAGCGGCGTCATCCTCCTCTGTGGGCTGGTCGGCATGACCGTCGACAGCCTGCTGGGTGCGACTGTCGAGGGCTCGGTCGTCGGCAATCAGGGCGTCAATATGCTCGCAACCCTGGCGGCCGCGCTGACCGGCGCTGGCGTCGTGCTGACCGCCGGCCTCCTATGATCCGGGAGGCTCGTTCCGAAGACGAGGTTCGACTCCGGGCTATTCAGACGAACGCGCTCGATGAGCCGTGGCCGGAACTCCTCGGCGTCGGAATCGATGGCCCGCCGCTCGTGCTAGTTCTCGATATCGGCGAACCGCTCGGCTACGCCTTGGTCGTGCCGGATCATCCGGTCGCATACTTAGCGGAGTTCGCCATCGCGCCCGGCAAACAGGGGCAGGGCCTCGGGACGACACTGATGAACGGGCTGCTGGACAGGCTCCGGACTAGTGGGTTCGAAACAGTGAGACTCACCGCACGCGCAGACGACAACCGGGCACGCTCATTCTACGACGGGTTCGGATTCTCGGTCGCCGACGAGCTCCCCGACCACTACGACGACGGCGACGGGGTGCTGTTCGTTCGGGACCTCTAACTCTCGATACGGACCTGCACGGCCGTCGGCTGTTTGACGTACTCGCCGTGGCCGGCAGCGACGACGACATCGACGCCGCGTTGGGCGGCAACGTCGAGGAGCTTCTGCGAGCAGTCGGCATCGATGACGACAGTTTTGGGAACGTCCTCGGTGGATTCAAGCAATGAAACAACGGCATCTGCGTCACCCTCCGCAAGCAGCGTCGCATCCTCGTCGACCAGCCTGGCGGTTCCGCTGTGGGTCTGAATAACGGCTTCGATGTGGTCCGAAAGCGAGGGGATAGTCGGTCCGTCGCCGTTTTCAGTCGTCTCCTCGTCAGTCGTGGCATCCGCCACAGCGGTTGCGTTTGAGTTGTCCACGACGCTCGTCGTCCCATCGGTTGTCTCGACCTTCGCCGACCCTGTCTGTGCGCTGGGCGATGGCTGGTTGTCAGCGGCGTCATCCGATGTCGCGGCCGCCACGGCACCGCCGTCGGCAGTGGTCGACTCCCCTGCCTGAGACATCTCCTCGCGGATGCTGTCGAGGCTCTTGGCGCTTGCGACCGTTTCGTACGGAACTTTGTCCCGTAGTGCCGACATCACCTCGCTACGTGAGAGGTCCTCGACGGACTTGTCGCTGGGAGTGACGGCGACGTAGTCCACGTCGCCGACCTGCGCGAGTTCCTTCAGGATGAGGTCCCCACCGCGGTCACCGTCGAGGAACGACGTGACCGTTCGACCGGCCGTCAGATCCGCAATAGCGTCGGGGACATCAGTTCCCTCGACTGCGACAGCGTTCTTGATGCCGTATTTGAGCAGTTGCATCACGTCCGAGCGCCCCTCGACGACGACAATCGCGTCGGAGTCAGCCACGCGTGGTCCAGCTGGGAGTCCTTCATAGTCGGTCACATCGGCGACTCGGACCTGCTGTCTGACCGTCTCGACGATGTCCGCGGTCTGGATGGACTTCTCCTCGAAGTCGTTCAGGAGTTCCGTCGCGCGCTCAACGACTTCGCGCCGCTTGGCGCTCCGTACGTCCTCGATCTCGGAAACTTCGATCTCGGCACGACACGGCCCCACCTGTTCGATGGTCTCCAGTGCCGCAGCGAGGATCGCTGTTTCGACCCTGTCGAGGCCGCTCGCGACGGTAATCTCTCCAAAAGACTGTCCGCCCTCGGAGCGTATCTCCACGTCGATGCGGCCGACCTTCTTCGAGTCCTGCAGGTCCCGCAGATCCAGTTCGTCGCCGAGTAATCCTTCCGTCTGGCCGAACACCGCGCCGACGACATCGCTCCGCTCGACGACTCCCGCCGCCGTGATGTCGGCATGTATCAGATATTTCGCCGTATCTTGCATGATTGTCCTGTTTTCCAGCCCGTCACCCGGTGTTCCGACGGACTGCTGTCACTATACTGATGTTGGGTAGTACAGCGGAATAACCTTGCGCACGCGAGTCGAAGTCAAACCTTCCCGCAGGTACGCGGCGCTCCGACACTGCCTCTGTATACCATTCTATTCCCGAAAGGTCGGCCACTCACCTCAGTAGCGGAGTCATGCCGTCGATACCGGCCTGAATGGCGTCAACCGGGTCCTCGGGGTTGTCGTGCTCGAAGACCAGCCACTCAGTCCCCGCCTCGCGGGCTGCATCAACCACCCCCTGAAGCGGCACCACGCCGTCACCGAGAGCCGTCGGCTCTCCGTCCGCGGTCATGTCTTTGAGGTGGACGACAGGAACGCGCCCGTCGAGTCGCCGAATCAGTTCGACGGGGTCCTGTCCCGCCGCGTGCGCCCAGCCGGCGTCGAACTCGAACCCGATCGTCGTCTGGTCGACGAGCGCGTCGAAGGCGGTCCCGTCGCCGAGCGGGACGAACTCGTGGTCGTGGTTGTGGTACAGGAGCGGTCGGTCAAACTCCGCCGCAAGCATTTCGAGTAGCGTCACCGTCGACTCGACTGCGCTCTCACTTGCGAAGTGATCGTCATCGAGATACGGGAGAATCAAATACGGCGCGTCAAGTGTCCGGACCTGATTGCCAACGGTGCGGGTGTCGGACTGCAGGTCTTCCAATTGGACGTGGACGCCGGCAACGCCGAGTCCCGCTTCGTCGAGCGCGTGCCGGGACGCGCCCGGGTCGCCGATGCCGGCGAACTCCACGCCGTCGTAGCCCGCGGCGCTGATGCGGTCGAGTACGTCCGATAGCGGTTCCCGGAGTTCGCGGAGCGTCCAGAGCTGGATCGCTGTCTCCATACCGTTGTTGCGAACGCTGTCATAAAATAACTGGACGGACTACCGGGACGCATGGGATTCACTGAAACCGAGATCGATCCCGCACGATTCCTCGAAGACGTAGAGATGCGTATCGGCGAAGTCGTCGACGTCGAACCGTTCCCCGAAGCACGCAAGGACGTGTACAAGCTCGACGTGGCGTTTGGCGACGAAACGCGCCAGTCCGCCGCAGGGCTGACAGACGTGTACGATCCGGAGGACTTGCTCGGGTCGCAGGTCGTTGCCGTCGTCAACCTCGGGACGGTCTCAATCGCCGGCTTCGAGAGCGAGTGTCTGGTCACCGGCGTCGACAGCACGGACGGTGTCGTCCACCTGACGCCCGAACGGGACGTCGAACCCGGGACCCGCGTGTATTGAAGAATATAGTTCTTCAACGGCTGTCGGTGAAGGTTCGTTACCCATTAGTACCGCCAGCGGCTAGCCTGTCGTAATATGAGTACAGTCAGGGCCGCTGGGTGGACAGTCGTCGCGCTCGTGTTGATGGCGCTGGCAGTGCCGTGGTTCCTCTGGGACACCAGCACGGTCGCGGCAGGGCTGCCCGTATGGCTGTGGTGGCACGTTGGATGGATGGCGCTTGCGAGCGTCGTCTTTGCTGTCTTTGCGCGCACCGACTGGGGCCTCGGCGTCGAGGAGGTGAACTGACGTGGCCGATACTGCGCTCCAGTTGGGTATCGTCGGCGCGTACATGGTCGTCGCGCTCGCGGTGGGCGCAGTCGCCTACCGGCTCACCGAGCGCACCGCCGAGGACTACTACCTCGCAAGCCGGACGCTCGGCACGGTCGTGCTGTTGTTTACCACCTTCGCGACGCTACTGTCGGCGTTTACCTTCTTCGGCGGCCCGAACCTCGCGTTTAGCGCCGGCCCCGAGTGGATTCTCGTGATGGGACTGATGGACGGTATCATTTTCGCCGTCCTCTGGTACGTGCTGGGATACAAGCAGTGGCTGGTCGGCAAGCGCCACGGCTACGTGACGCTTGGTGAGATGCTTGGCGACCGGTTCGGGTCGACGGCGCTCCGGGTTGTCGTCGCCGCTGTGAGCCTCGTCTGGCTGTTCCCGTACGTGATGCTCCAGCAGAAGGGGGCCGGGCAAGCCATCGTCGGTCTCACGAACGGCGCGGTCCCGTTCTGGGTCGGAGCCGGCGGCATCACGCTGTTCATGATTCTCTACGTCGCGCTCTCGGGAATGCGTGGCGTCGCCTGGACTGACACGCTTCAGGGGCTGTTCATGCTCTCGCTGATCTGGGTGGCTGTCGCCTGGGTCCTCTCCGCTGTCGGCGGTGCGGGCGAAGCGACGGCCTTGCTGGCGTCCGAAGAGCCCGCGTTCGTCGGCCTCGGCGGCGGGCTCTACACGCCGCAGTACATCATCTCGACCGCGGTCAGCATCGCCTTCGGCGTGACGATGTTCCCGCAAATCAATCAGCGCTTCTTCGCCGCCGGGTCGAAGAAGGTGCTCAAGCGTACCTTTGCACTCTGGCCGGTGCTGGTCCTGCTCCTGTTCGTTCCGGCGTTCATGCTGGGGGCGTGGGCGGCCGGACTCGGCGTCACTGTCCCGGAAGGCGGCAACGTCATCCCGGCGCTGCTGGGCGAGTACACGCCGACGTGGTTCACCGCGCTGGTCATCGCCGGCGCGATGGCCGCGATGATGTCCTCAAGCGACTCGATGCTGCTGTCGGGCTCGTCGTACCTCACACGGGACCTCTACCGGCCGCTGACCGGCCGCGGCGACGCCAGCGACGAAGAGACTGACCGCCGCGAGGCACTCGTCGCCCGCGTCGGCGTTGTCGTGTTTGCCACCCTCTCGTTCATTGCGAGCCTCTACACGCCGGGGACGCTGGTCCAGATTGGCGACACGGCCTTCAGCGGCTTCGCACAGCTTACCGTTCCCGTCGCACTCGCGCTGTACTGGCAGGGAACGACGCGCTCGGGGATGTACGCCGGCGTGGTCGGGAGTCAGGTGTTCTACGGCCTGCACGTCTTCCCCGTGCTTGCGACGGTTGGAGGGCTGTTCGGTCTCGACGTTGCCCTGCCGACGGCGTACTTAGGCTGGACGCCGGGCATCGTGGGCATCTTGGTTGGTCTCGTGTTGACGGTCACTGTCTCGCTGATGACTGCCCCCGCGGCAACCGAGGACCGCACCGCATACGCCGTCTCCGGCGTCGAAAGCGACTGAGACGCGTTCGGTCCGGTACCGACCGTTCACCGTGACAACCACCGGACGGCGGCCACCGTCGGACATGTAAACCTACAAAAGCATCCAGTCCAATACACAGGTATGGACTCCAATAAGAACGTCGGCGGTCGCGACCGCCTGATCCGAGCGGTGCTGGCAGTCGTCCTGACAATTGTCTCCCTGCGCTGGCTTCGCAGCGGGAAGCGCAAGCGCGGCCTGCTCGCTGGAATCGGCGCGCTCGGCCTGGGCTTCAACGCCTCGACGGGCTACTGCGGATTCAACGACACGCTCGACATCGACACGACGAGCGGGAGCGACGACGACGTGTTTGCACCGAGCGGCGCGGACGACGAGCCGGCAGCCGACGAGTCGACGGACGTGAGCGTAGACTTTACGTCCGCTGATGACACCGAAACCGCGAACGGCCACGCTAGCGGCGAGCTGACCTGTGCCGTCTGCGAGGACCCTATTGTTCCCGGGGAGCGCCGTGGGCCGAACGATGAAGGCGCTATCGTCCACGAGACCTGCGAGTAACGCGCCGGGATAAACGCTCAGCAGCCCGAGTCTGGTTCTTTTTATAATCACCGTCCCAGTCTTTCACATATGCAGACCCACATCGTCCCGGTCGGGTTCGACTACGACCGGCTCATCGCGCCGCTGGTGCGCGAGCAACTCGACGTTGACCGCGTCATCCTGCTGGAGGGGGCGGTCGGCAGCGAGGCCAACGTCGAGTACTCGCGCAATCTCGCCGAGAAGCTGGAAAAGGACTATCAGAACCTGCTCGGAGCGGAAACCGAGCGGTTCGTCGTCGCCGACGTGTACGACTACGACGAGGCCTTCGAGCAGGCCTTCGAACTCATCAACGCGGAACTCGACGCGGGCAGCGAGGTGTGGGTCAACGTCTCCGCGATGCCCCGGACTGTCTCCTTTGCTTTTGCGACCGCGGCCCACTCGATTATGGTCGAACGCGAGGGCGACCGGGACCGCATCCACACCTACTACACGGTCCCCGAGAAGTATCTGGAGACGGAACTCGCCGAGGAACTGCGCAAGCAGATCGATATGCTAGAGGACATGCGCACGGGCGAAGAAGTCGACGAGCGAATTGACGACCGACTCGAAACCGCGCGGGACCTGCTATCGGAGTTCGACGAGCGGGGGACAACCATCGGCGCGAAGGAGATCGACGGCTCCCACGTGGTTGAGCTTCCCGTCGCCTCCTTCTCGAACGTCAAGCCCTTCGAGGAGGTCATCCTCTTCACGCTGGGCGAACACGGCGAGTTCGAGTCCGTCTCCGAGCTAGCACAGCAGTTGGCCCGGGACCTCGGTGAGGAGTACACCGACTCCTTCCGTTCGAAGGTCATCTACAACGTCGACCGGCTCGGCCCCGGCGGGAAGGGGTACATCGAGCAGGAGGAACACGGGAAATCCTACCGGACGACGCTCTCCCGCATCGGGCAACTGTGGGTCCGCGCCCATTCCGCCGAGGACCGCGAGCACCGCGAGTCCGACCTGCCGTGAGCTGGTCGCTGGTATGAGCCCGTCGGGACGCTGGCGAAAACCGAAGTCATTAATCCTGCCGTAGGTCGAGTATTGTACAGATGGTGCGTCGACTCTCCCGAACGCTGGTTCTCGCGCCCGTCGGTGTAGGGGCCCCCACGCCCCACATCACCGCTCCAAATCGACGTACGCACCGCTGATAACCACGCCGCAGTCAGATGCTACCCGGGTGTTACACCCACCGCTTGAATATGAGTGATACACAGGACCCACCGCAGGACGAATCGACCACAGACGAATCAGCAGACGCCCTCGACGGGGAGTACGACCCCCGCGAGATAGAGCCGGAGTGGCAGGACCAGTGGGTCGCGGACAAGACCTACGCCTACGACGAGGACGCTGACACCCGCTTCACCATTGACACGCCGCCGCCGACGGTGTCGGGGAACCTCCACATGGGCCACCTCTACCAGTTCACGCTGCAGGACTTCGTCGCTCGCTTCCACCGGATGCGCGACGACACCGTCTACTTCCCCTTCGGCTACGACGACAACGGCATCGCCTCGGAGCGACTGACAGAGCGCGAACTCGACATCCGACATCAGGATTACCCGCGCCGGGAGTTCCAGGAGAAGTGCCGCGACGTGTGTACGCAGTTCGAGGACGAGTTCACGCAGGACGTCCAGTCACTGGCGATCTCCATCGACTGGGACAACACCTACAAGACCATCGCGCCGGACGTCCAGCGGGTCTCGCAGCTATCCTTCCTCGACCTCTACGAACAGGGTCGAGAGTACCGTCAGCGCGCGCCGACCATCTGGTGTCCGGACTGTGAAACGGCCATCTCACAGGTCGAGCAGGAGGATAAGGACAAGTCGACGCTGTTCAACGACATTGCCTTCGACCTCGTCGAGACGGGCGAGGGACCGGCCGACGAGGACGCGACGTTTACGATTTCGACGACCCGCCCCGAGCTACTGCCGGCGTGTGTCGCCGTCTTCGTCCATCCCGACGACGACGAGAACCAGCACCTCGTCGGTGGCAGTGCGCGAGTGCCCCTTTTCGAGCAGGAGGTTCCCGTCATCGCCGACGAGCGCGTCGACATGGAAACCGGCAGCGGCATCGTCATGTGCTGTACGTTCGGCGACCAGAACGACATCGAGTGGTACCAGGCCCACGACCTGCCGCTGCGGCTCGCAATCGACGAATCGGCGACGATGACGGACGTGGCCGGCGAGTACGAGGGAATGCACACCACCGAGGCCCGTGAGGCCATCATCGAGGACCTGCGCGAGGAGGGGTCGCTGCTCGAGAGCCGCGACCACGACCACACCGTGCAGGTCCACGAGCGCTGTGAAGAGGAGGTCGAGTATCTCGTCACCGAGCAGTGGTACATCGAACTGCTCGACAAGAAAGAGGAGTATATCGAGGCCGGCCGCCAGATGGAGTGGTACCCTGAGAAGATGGCCACCCGCTACGAGCACTGGATTGAGGGGCTCGAATGGGACTGGTGCATCTCCCGCCAGCGCGATTCGGGCATCCCGATCCCGGTGTGGTACTGTGACGACTGCGGCGAGCCCGTGATGGCCGAGCGCGAGCAGCTGCCGGTTGACCCGCTGTCGGACGCCCCGCCGGTCGATAGCTGCCCCGAGTGTGGCCACGACTCGCTGACGCCCGAGGAGGACGTCTTCGACACGTGGGCAACCTCGTCGCTGACGCCGCTCGTGAACGCCGGCTGGGACTGGGATGCGGACAGTGAGTCGTTCACCATGGAACTGCCCGAGCTGTACCCCTTCGACCTGCGCCCGCAGGGTCACGACATTATCTCGTTCTGGCTGTTCCACACCGTCGTCAAGTGCTACGAGCACACCGGCGAGGTGCCATTCGAGAACGTGATGATAAACGGGATGGTGCTGGACGAGAACCGCGAGGCGATGTCCAAGTCCAAGGGCAACGTCATCCCGCCCAGCGAGGTGCTTGAAGAGTTCCCGGTCGACGCCACCCGCTACTGGGCCGCCGGCACCTCCATCGGCGACGACTTCCCGTACAAGGAGGGAGACCTCGAAGCTGGTGAACGGCTCCTCCAGAAGCTCTGGAACGCCTCGCGGCTGGTCGACCAGCTCACGCCTGCGAGTCAGCCAGACGAGCCAGACGACTTTGCCGCAGTCGACGAGTGGCTGCTGGCCGAACTGAACGCGACCGTCGAGTCAGTCACGACGAAGTTCGAGGACTACGAGTTCTCGAAGGCCCGGAACGAACTCCGGTCGTTCTTCTGGAACACGTTCTGTGACGACTACCTCGAAATCGCCAAGCAACGGCTGTCTGGCGAGGCGCGGAGCGCCTCGGAACAGTCGAGCGGGCAGGGCCCGCGAGACGACGGTGACGACGCGTCGACCGAGTTCACGCTCCTGCAGGCCCACCGGACCTTCCTGCAACTGTTCGCGCCGTTCCTCCCGCACATCACGGAGGAACTGTGGGAGCGGTGCTACGAGGAAGATAGCTCAATCCACACGACGGACTGGCCGACCTCGGGCGGCTACGATGCCGACCTCGAAGCGGGCGAGACGGCGATGGAGGTCGTCTCCGCGCTCCGGCGGTACAAGACCGAGAACGGACTGCCGCTGAACGCCGACCTCGACCACGTCGAGGTGTTCGGCCACATCGCCGGCTTCGAGGACGCCGTCGCCGAGGCGATGCACGTGGCGCAACTGGACACCTACGACGAGGCCCCGGACATCACGACGGAAATCAGCGGCATCGACCTCGATTACTCGCTCGTCGGTCCCGAGTTCGGCAGCGAAGTCGGCGCGATTGACGCCGCTATCGAGAGCGGCGACTACGAGATCGACGGCGACACGCTGCGGGTCGCCGGCGTCAAACTCGACGACGAGATGTTCGCCGTCGAGGAGTCCCGGACCTACTCCGGCGAGGGCGAGATGACCGAAACCGAGAGCGCAGTCGTCGTCGTTCGGTAAGCTCGCTGCGTTTTTTCTGTCACAGACTCACTGCGTTCGCACCCATCGCCGCGACCAGTAGCATCAAGACCTGTGGGTCCGGTCATTGGAACCATGCGAACAGAGGAGACGATTCGGGACCGAATCGAGGCGCTGCAGGACGAGTACGACAAGCACGACCCGCCGTCGACCGAGCTAGAAGACGAGGCCGAGGTCGCCATCCTGCGCGCTATCGAGGAACTGGAGTGGGTCCTCGATGAGCGCGAGGCAGAGGACGGATTTACGACCTGAGACGCCACCAGAACCGCAAGCAAAGGACAGCGCCGGTCAGGCTTGCCGTTTCACTTTCTCTACACGCGTCGCCAGTGCGAGAAACGTCGCTATGAGCGTCAACACGACCGCCCAGCCCGCCGCGAGGTCGTGGGCGAGCACCGTGTGGTCGAACCCGCCGGCAGCGACAATCGGCTCGGCCCGGAGCCAGGTGTGGTGGGGTCCATCCAGAATCGGGACGAAGTAATCGACCACGTCGTTGAAGCCGTACCAGAACACCGCAACGGCAACGGACATGACCGAAAAGCTCGCATAGCGGTGAATGAGAAATGCCTCGGCGGCCATCGCCAGATGGCTCAGAATCAGGAACCAGTAGAGCCACAGCGGAATCCCGCCGGGGCCGTTGAGAGCGAGCTGGACGTACGGCGTCCACAGGCCGAGCTTGATGCAGCCGAAGAAGCCGAGCATGTGGAGCCACTGCGTGTCCCAGTCGAGCCGCCAGGCCACCAGTGAAAGTCCGATGAACATCGTTGCCACGGGCGAGTCCGGAATCAGCGGGTACGCGGCGAGTGGGGCCGCGCCCAGCTGACCCTCAACGAGCGGCGGCGCTGTGTTCAGCGGCCGGCCGGCGTAGTACCAGAAGCCAAACAGCGTGCCGACCAGATTGACGAGCGCGATCGGCCAGGCAAGTCTGAGCCCGACGTTCTCCAACCACGCCGGTAACGGCGCAACGTACTGCGGAAGCCCTTCGGCGTCGGGGAGCCGCCGGCTGAACACCCGCGCGACAACCGCGTCGATGCGCCCGCCGACACCCTCGTCCGGAGCCATGTCGATGCAGTGGGGAGACGCGATGAAAACGGTAGTGGTCTCAGCCCCGTCCTCTGGAGAATATCGCTGCCGCTGGCCCGATATCGGGTCTCCCTCGGGCGGGTCAAACGGTGTTCTGTCCTGCAAAAGGACACGCGTTAAGTAAATCCAGTCCTAAGTCTGGGTAATGACTGAAGAGACCGACCTCGAGGACCTCCGTCGCGGGACTGACCTCGTCAAGCGCGGCTTCGCGAAGATGCAGAAAGGCGGCGTCATCATGGATGTCGTCAACCGTGAGCAAGCCCGAATCGCCGAGGACGCCGGCGCGGTCGCCGTGATGCACCTGGAGTCGGTCCCGGCCGACATCCGCAAGCGGGGCGGTGTCGCCCGGATGGCTGACCCCAGCAAACTCGAAGAGATCATCGAGGAAGTGTCGATTCCGGTGATGGGCAAGGCCCGTATCGGCCACACTGCCGAGGCCCAGATTCTGGAAGCCGCTGGCGCGGATATGGTCGACGAGTCAGAAGTGCTGACGCAGGCCGACGACCGCTATCACATCGACAAGCGCGAGTTCACCGCGCCGTTCGTCTGCGGGGCGCGGAACCTCGCCGAGGCGCTGCGCCGTATCGACGAGGGCGCAGCGATGATTCGCACGAAGGGCGAGGCGGGCACTGGTGACGTGAACCAAGCCGTCACGCACCAGCGGAACATCCAGCGCTCCATCGGCAAGCTCGAAGGGATGGCCTACGAGGAGCGCGACGAATGGGCCCGCGAACACGGTGCGCCTCGGCGGCTCGTCCACGAGACGGCGGACCGCGGCCGGCTGCCGGTCGTCAACTTTGCGGCCGGCGGCATCGCGACGCCTGCCGACGCCGCACTGATGATGCAACACGGCTGTGACGGCATCTTCGTCGGCTCGGGCATCTTCGGGGCGGAGAACCCACAGGCGATGGGCGAGTCCGTCGTCGCGGCGGTCAACAACTACGACGACCCCGAACAGCTCAAGGAGATCGCGAAGAACCCCGGCAAGGGGATGAAAGGCCAGGCGAACGCGGACCTGGACGAAGAAGAGCAGCTGCAGGGTCGCGGCGTCTAACGGGAACCGCGACCAGTCAGTTTTCGGCGTCGCTATCACCGCTTTTACAGACGAACGCTCAAAGACGAAGACACAAGTTCCTACGGCGGCGATAGGTGGCTGTGCAGGGGACGGCCACGCCGACGCCAGCGGCCAACGACACCGGTGAAGGCCTTTTGGAGCTCTTTACCGTGTTACAGCGGTCGCTGGACCAGTTGGTCGCGACACAGGGGCGACTCGTCGCGACGCTCATCCTTCTCGTCGTCCTCCTTCTCAGCGTCGTCATCGTTCCAGCAGCCCTCTCCCGGCTTCGGTCTGTCACGTCGGACCGAGCCGGCGACTGGCTGCAGGTCATGGCCGACTACACGCCGACGACCATCCGAGGCGTGTTTCTCCGGATCGCCCAGTTCTCGATGGTCGTTCTCGTTGTCGTCTCGTTTCTCATCGTCTGGGGCGTTCTTGATATCGTCCAGACAGTCGGGCCGTACCTCGACGGGAGCGATCAGTCAGTGCTGGCGACGATACAGACGATCGTTCTCGTCATGCTGGCCTTTGTCCTGTCCGACCAGATGCAGCGGTGGATCGGCCGGTTCAGCCAAGCTGTTACCGGCTTCACCGAACACCAGGAGGAGATCCTTCTCCGACTGGGGCAGGTCACTGTGTTCGTCACCATCGGTGCGACGATCTTCGCCGTCTGGGGCATCGACCTCAGTGGCTTGCTCGTCGGGGCCGGGTTCCTCGGTATCGTTGTCGGTCTGGCTGCCAGACAGACGCTCGGCTCGCTCATCGCCGGTTTCGTCCTGATGTTCTCTCGCCCGTTCACTATCGGCGACTGGGTGCTCATTGGCGAGCAGGAGGGCATCGTAACGGACATCACTGTTTTCAATACGCGGCTGGAGAACTTCGATGGCGAGTTCGTCATCATTCCGAACGACCGCGTGAGCGACCGCGCAGTGACAAACCGCAGCCGAAAGGGGCTGTTGCGCCTCACAGTCGATATCGGTGTGGACTACGACACCGACGTTGACCGGGCGATGGACCTCGCCCGCGAAGCGATGACAGACATCGAGCACGTCGTCGATTCACCGACGCCGGACGTCGTTCCGAAGGACTTCGGGGACTCCGCTGTGGTGATGGAACTCCGGTTCTGGATCGATCACCCGACGCCACCGCGGAAGTGGCGCGCCATCTCGGCGGTCGTCCGGGGTGTGAAAGCCACTTTCGACGAAGAAGACATCGCGATCCCGTTCCCACAGCGGACCCTCTCGAACCGCGTGGACGCGGCGGACGAAAAGTCGCTGGAAGGCGGCGTGGAGATGCGTCCGGACGGCGACGGCTGACCTACAGGTCGAGGCCGTCGAGAAGGAGCCCCAGGCCGAGAATCCAGCATCCCAGTGCGGTCCCGAGCGTGCTGACGTAGAACAGCCAGGACAGTCCCTGCTCTGTTGTCAGCAGTCCGCTCATCGCGGCGGCTGCGGCATCAGTCGCGGCCGGGAGCGACCCGGCCATGAGAACCATACCGGCGAATGTGCCAACGGCGACCGGCAGCGTCGCGGCGACAAGCGCCAGACCGACACGCTTGGCCAGCGTGGCGACTGCAGCCGGGTCGAGCGGGCCGACGTAGGTCGGAACTGGCCGTCGCTGTGACATGCCAATACATAACATGAGAGACTGACATAAAAGTCCATTCCTCGACGGGGACCGTGATATGTGCTCTGAGTGCACAGACGATCCAAGGAACCCACAGAAAAGCTGTTTCAAGCGTTAAAATAGTGGCTCGCTGTTTCGTCCTGGCGGTAGGGACTCCACGACAGAGCGGCCGCCGGTCGAAACTACTATCCCCAACGGCACGAACGGACTGGTATGAGCACTCCGCCGGGGGAGTATTACACCGAAGAACGCTGGCAGAACTGGCTAGACCGCATCGAGGAAGAAGACGTCGACCCTGAAGATGAGGATTCAGCGCGGCTCCTGTTGAACCTTCAGGACGACGCCGCGATCGCGGTCGCGAAGATTCTCACCGATTACGAGGACGGACCGCTCGACGAAGAGGCGACGCTCGACGAGCTTACCGGCGTCCGAGAGATCGTTCTCGACGACATCGACATCGACGACGAGGAGACCGTGATGCTGATCGACGGCGTCCAGACATCGCTGCTGTGCGTGTTCTATGCGGCCGAGGAGTTCGTCGCAGAAGGCGCTGCGGACGATGCGACCATTACGGACTACATCGAAGCCGCCGCGGACGCGGAAGCCGAAGAGGACCTCGACGCGGCACTGGGCTACTGTGTGCAGGCCGGCACGCAGATCATTGGCGGGTCGGAGCTCCCGATGGAGGTCGCTGAGGACCTCGAATACGGACTCGTCTCCGAGTGGGTCAACGGACTTGACAGTCTCCAGACCGCAATGAGTGACCCGGAAGTCGTCGAAGAAGACGAGAGTTGATAATTCGGCAGTCAGGTTTTTATCGCCGTCTCCGCAACTCATCGCCATGACTTTCATGGGCGATGAGCGCGCGCAGTCAGTACAGGTCGGGGCTGTACTGCTGTTCGGCGTGCTTATCATCGCCTTCTCCTCGTATCAGGCGTTTGCTGTCCCGGAGCAAAATCAGGAGGTGGAGTTCAATCACAATCAGCAGGTCCAGACGCAGTTGCAGGACCTGCGAAACGCCATCGTCTCCGTGCCGGGGCAGCCGAGCCGGCAGGCCGTCTCGGTCCAGTTGGGG
>JGI12478J12828_1000015_pt1 | contig 72586 bp, 67 predicted proteins | sample A23E2SouthBayCA_FD_12828 | JGI IMG/M metagenome (IMG submission 12828) | reverse complement strand
GTTGGCATTCGCGCGAACGAGCGGTCCGAAGGACCCGGTAGTGAGCGCGATTCACTCGTCCGAGCGAAGCGAGGACGAGCCTTTTTCACCCATGTTTTTGCCCCGAGCGGTTCGCCGCAGGCGAACCCGAGCGGGAAAAAGATGGTCAGTCAGCCAGCGCCGCGTCGATCACTTCCAGCGGGTGGCGGATCTCGTAGCCGCTCCCGTGTTCCATCTGCATCGAACAGGTCGGGCACTCGGTGAGGCCGGTCTCGGGCTCGGCGCTCTCCATGTGGTCGAACATCTCCTCGCCGATGGCCATCGATTTCTCGTACTTCTCGGACTTCCAGCCGTAGGTGCCCGAGATGCCCGAACAGGAGTCGCCGACGTCCTCGATGTCGACGCCGTCGAGGTCCCGGAACAGTTCGACGGCCTGTCGTTCGAGTCCCTGATTGCGGGCGTGACACGGCGCGTGGTACGCCAGATTCGGGAAGTCGACGGAGGCCTCCGAGAGTTCGCCCGACAGGTCCTCGTGGATACGGAGGTACTCGACGGCCTCGAAGGTGTGCTCGGCCACGTCCTCGACGCCGTCGATGTCGAACAGTTCCGGATACTCCTGCCGCAGCGCCATCGAACAGGAGGTACAGGACGCGATAGCGTCGTACCCCTGGTCGACGAGATCGGCGAACGAGGAGATGTTGACCTCGGCACCGCGGCGGGCGTCGTCGAGCATCCCGTTTGCGAACATCGGCGTGCCCGAACAGCGCTGTTCGGGGACGACGATCTCGTAGCCGAAGTGCTCGAACGTCGAGACGAGCGCCTTCGCGACCTCCGGGGTGTTGTAGTTCGAGTAACAGCCGTGGAAGTACGCGATCTTCTTGTCGGCGTCGCGGGCCTCACCCATCCGTTCGCGGGCCTCGCGGGCGCGTTCGCGCGACACCGATGCGCCGCCGCGGTCGGCCCACCACTCGCGGAACGTCTGGGTCGCGAACTCGGGGAACTCGCGTTCGCTGGTGACACCGAGGGTCTTCTCCATGAGCCAGCGGGCCGGGCCGAAGTTCATCGCGACGTTGGCGAGGCGTGGCACCTTGCTGGCGAACCACGCCGAAGTCCGGTAGTTCGCGAGGATGCGGTTGCGCCAGTACTTGACGGAGAGTTTCGACATCTGGTCGTCGACGTACTCGCCGCGGGCCTCGTTGTGCATCTGGCTCAGCGGGACGCTCGACGGGCAGGCGTCGTCACAGCGCATGCAGTTCGAGCACTCCGTGATCGTGTCGTCGATGGCGAACTCCTCGCTGTCGTCGCTCTGTTTGAGCCGCCACTGTTCGGGCCCCTGGAACTTCGGCCCCGGGAAACTGTCGTCGACTTCGGCCACCGGACAGTTGGTGTCACAGGTCGAGCACTTGGTACAGGAGTCGGCGCCGGGACGCAGGTCCATCGTCCCGTCGTCGGGGAACACCTGCACCGGTTCGAAATCCTCGCCCGTGTTCGGTTCCGTCGGTTCGAACTGCTCGTCGGTCGGCGTGTCTGCTGAATCACTCATGTCAGATCCTCCACTGCCTGTCTACCCGCGGCGTAGCCAGTCGCGATCGAGACGCCGCTACCCGATTTTTCGGCGGCGAAATCGTACCCTCCGAGCGTCGCGCCAGCCGCTCTGAGGTTGTCGAACTCCACGCTACCACTGCCGTCGCGCGGTCGCAGATCCGGACCCACGTCGACGCCGAAGCGGGCGAACGAGTGGTCGTCGAAGACGCCGTCCTCGAACCAGTCGTACCGGTTCTCTGGGTGTGGAACGTGACAGTCGAAGACGGGCTCTCTGACGCCGCTTCGGTCACTCTCGACACCCTTGCTGACGAGTCCCCCAGTCGCCAGGACGTACTGGTCGGCGCTGTAGGGGACCTGTGCGCCCTTGCGGTCGACGACCACGTGCTCGATTCGTTCTTCTCCCTCGTAGTCGACGACGGGATTGCCCGCCTCGAAACTCGCTCCGGCCTCGTCGAGGGCCTCGAAGAGGCGATCTTCGAGACGCAGTCCCGGCAGCGAGGGCGGACCCATCGGGACCTCGAACACCGCCGCGCCGAGGTCGTCTTCCAGCGCTGCCCGGACGGCCCGGGCGTGGTCGTCACCCAGTACTGCCGGGAAGCCGACGCGCTCGTGACCGTCGAGGTGACCCTTGATTCGGTCGGCCAGGGCCGTTCGTGCGCCGACTCGACGCCCCTCGACTGCGACCTCGCTGTCCTGGTCCAGCAGTTTGGCGTACCGTGTCACCTTCGCGTCCGCTCGCAGGTCGCCGGGGAACGAGATCGAAACGCCGTCGACGTCGAATGGTGCACCCGCGGCGTCCAGGTGACTCGCGGCCAGGGGTGCGTCGAAGTCAGTGAGCGATTCGAACCCAACGAGCAGAGTCCGCCGGTCGTCGGTCGCGACGCCTGCTGCGGCGCCCTCGGGATACCGCGCCGTCGGTTTGACCGTCCCGCCGTGTGTCGGGAGCAAGGCGTTCGTGTCGGTGTGGTCGCCGTAGTAGCCCGCGACGGTGTCGTCGAACAGCGCCATCCCGTCGCGCACCGTCTGGGTCCCGACCAGTCGATAGGGGTGTTCCTCGTGGAGGTCGGCCATCGCCTCGTAGGGGTCGACCACCGCCTCGCTCCCGACGTAGCCCAGTAGATCGACGAGACCGGAGGCCTGTCGGAGTGAACTCTGCTTGTACGTGACAAGTCGCACGTGCGCGCCCTCGCGAGCGGCCGCCAGCGCACTCGTCAGGCCCGCGAGGCCGCCGCCGACGACGAGGACATCTGACTCAATCGCCATCGGCAGCCTCCCGACTCGCCTCGGGTCGAATCTCGCTCTCTGGGCCGCCATCGAAGGCTGCGAAGTCGATCCCACCGTGGCTCGCTGGATCACGGTCCCGGTTCTGGGTGGTGGCGTGCAGGGCGTAGTTGATCATCGCCTGCTGGAGCTGGTTCCCCCAGAGGGCGTGTCGCTGTCCCTTCCACCGTTCTTGCAAGAGGTCGTCCCAGGAGTCTCGCACCGTCGCCTCGTCGTACTCGGGGTGGAGTTCCCCAGCGAGTCGGTGGGCACAGAACCCGCCCTGACAGTTACCCATCGAGGCGCGGGTCCTGATCCGCGTCGCGTTGAGGTCCGGCCCGGACTGTGAGATGGCGTCCCGGACCTCGGCGCGGGTGACGCCCTCGCACTCACAGAGGACCGGGTTGGGTTCATCGGTCTTGAGGACCTCGTCGGCCCGGGAGCCGAGTCGTTCGACGCTCCGACGGCCGATCGGTGAGCGGAGTCCGAACTCGTCCATGTAGTCTCTGAGGACCGAGAAGTCCTCGCTGCCGGGGAGGGGGACGTCGGCGGTTCGGCAGTCGGCGTCGATCCCGAACTTCGCACAGACGTGGTCGGCGATCTCCTCGCCCATCATCCGGTAGGTGGTGAACTTCCCGCCGACGATCGTCGTCATTCCCTCCACATCGTCGCGTTCCGCGTGATCCAGCAGGAAGTAGTCCCGCGTGATGTCGGTCGGGTCCTCACTGCCGACCTCCGGGGGCTCGTACAGCGGGCGGACGCCCCAGAACGATCGGATGGTCCGTGCTTCGTCGAGCATCGGCACCAGTTCGGAGAGCGTGTCGATCATCTGATCGACCTCCCACTGCTCTTCGGGGTAGTCTTCGGGGTCCTCGACTTCCTCGTCGGTCGTCCCGAGGATCGCAGTCGTCTCGTGGGGGACGACGATGTCGGCGTCGCCCTTGGGCCGACAACGATTGATGACGGTGTCGACCTGACGGACGTTCATGATCGTCATCACGCCCTTCGAGGGACGCACTTCCACGTCGAGGCCGGCCATGTCGCCGATCCGGCCGGCCCACGCGCCGGTCGCGTTCACGACGTGATCAGCCCGGATCTCCTCGCGACCCGACTGGACGCCGTGGATACGATCGCCCGACTTCGCGCCGTGTTCGACTTCGACGCCGACGATCTCGCCGTTCTCGACGACCAGGTCCGTGACCTTGGTGTGGGTCTCGATGCGTGCGCCGTGTTCCTGTGCGCTGGCAGCGTTGGCGACGACGAGGCGGAACGGATCGACGGCACCGTCCGGAACCGAGATCGCTTTGTCGATGTCCTTCGCGAGATACGGTTCGCGCTCGCGTGCGCGCTCACCAGAGATGACTTCCGCCGGGATACCACAGTCTTCACAGCCCTGGAGTTTCTCCTCGAAGTACTCCTCAGAGTCTTCGGGCCGTTTCACGAACAGTCCGCCCGTCATCTCGACGCAGTGACTCGCGATGTCGCGCAACACCCGATTCTCCTCGATACACTCGCGGGCGCTTTTCTGATCGGAGACGGCGTACCGGCCGCCGCTGTGGAGCAACCCGTGCATCCGCCCGGTCGTCCCGTGCGTGAGGTTACCCTGCTCCAGCAGTGTCACGTCGGCCCCGCGCATCGCGAGGTCGCGCGCGACGCCAGCACCGGTGGAGCCGCCGCCGATGACGACGATTCGTGGTTTCGAGACCATCTATATTCGAAAACGTTTGCTCCCCACCCACTTTACTTCATCGGCAACGTAGTAGTGATCGTAAATACACTGTACAATCGTGATGGTATTTGGAGGGCGATCGGGTTTCGAGCGCGTCTCTGATCGAAAACCACACCCGCCCGATTCTGGGCTACTGTGCTCGATGCGACGAAAAATGCATTCAGCCACTGCTTACCGTCAAGAAGGGAGGCGCGCGCGGTTCTCTTTACCGAAACCCAGCAGATGGAATACCGTTTTTCCAAGCAACACGAACTCGGTCCTATCTGCTCGTACAGAGAGCCGTCGTTGCGTCCCTGTGACGGCTTCTCCGTCCCGACGATCACTAGGCAGTGCCGACAGCCAGCCGTATCACGACTGGTGACGTTCAACCACGGATCGCGGCGCGCACGGCTGCTCGTCGTTCGGCTCAGCATCCACCGACAGGGAGTCGTGGCTGGAAACGTCTACAGTGAAAACACCGGTTTGAGGCCCGAAAGAGCAACTGTTGTGTACAATCATTCTATTTACTGGAGCTAACTCGGCTTCAGTAAGGTTTATAATGATTCCCTATGTTGTTTACCAGCAAGGCGGCAGAAGCGATAAATTGCCGCCCACTGGAGTACACGAAACATGGCAGACACATACGTCGGTGCGATCGATCAGGGAACGACCGGCACTCGTTTCATGGTGTTCGACCACAGCGGGCAGGTAGTGGCGAACGCCTACGAGCAACACGAACAGATCTACCCGGAACCGGGCTGGGTCGAGCACGACCCCGTCGAAATCTGGGAGAACACACAGTCCGTCGTTCAGGACGGGCTCTCGAGCGCGGGACTCGACGCGACACAGATCGAAGCGATCGGGATCACGAACCAGCGCGAGACGACGATCGTCTGGGACAAGGACACGGGTCGACCGGTCCACAACGCCCTCGTCTGGCAGGACCGCCGGACGACCGACCGCGTCGAGGAACTGGAAGAAGCTGGCAAGACGGACATGATTCGCGAGAAGACGGGGCTCGAAGCAGACGCCTACTTCTCCGCGACCAAGACCGAGTGGATCCTCGACAACGCCGAGCCACTGAAGCTCGAGAGCTCGCGCGGCCGAGACCTGCGCGACCGAGCCCGGGACGGCGAGCTCCTGATGGGGACGATCGACACCTGGCTCATCTACAAGCTGACCGGGAACCACATCACCGACGTGACGAACGCGTCACGGACGATGCTGTACGATATCGAGGGACTCTCGTGGGATCCGGAACTGCTCGACGAGTTCGACATCCCGGAGGCGATGCTTCCGGAAGTGCGACCGTCCTCCGACGAGGAGACGTACGGCAGCACCGATCCAGACGGGTTCCTGGGTGCCGAAGTACCGGTCGCAGGCGCGCTGGGTGACCAGCAGGCTGCCCTGTTCGGCCAGACCTGTTTCGATGCAGGCGACGCCAAGAACACCTACGGCACCGGGTCGTTCTACCTGATGAACACCGGTGACGAGGCCGTCGCCTCCGAGCACGGCCTGCTGACGACGATCGGCTTCCAGATGTCGGGCGAACCAGTCCAGTACGCGCTGGAAGGGTCGATCTTCATCACCGGTGCTGCGATCGAGTGGCTCGAAGACGTAGACCTCATCAAGAACGCCGCCCAGACTGCCGAACTGGCCAGATCCGTCGACTCTACCGACGGCGTCTACATGGTCCCGGCCTTCACCGGCCTCGGCGCGCCTCACTGGGACGGGCGCGCACGCGGGACCATCGTTGGGATGACCCGAGGGACGCGCAAAGCGCACATCGTCCGGGCCACGCTCGAATCGATCGCGTACCAGACCCGGGACATCGCTGAAGCGATGGAAGCCGACTCCGGCGTCGAGACGACGAGTCTCCGGGTCGACGGTGGCGCGGTCAAGAACAACTTCCTCTGTCAGCTCCAGTCGGACATCATCCAGACCGACATCGCTCGGCCGGAGGTCGACGAGACCACGGCGCTTGGCTCTGCCTACGCGGCCGGACTCGCCGTCGGCTACTGGGACAACATCGACGAACTCCGCGACAACTGGCAGATCGACCGCGAGTTCGAACCCGACATGGACGAGAGCGAGGCCAACCAGATGTACAGCCGGTGGGACGACGCCGTCGAGCGCTCCATGGACTGGGCGCGGGAGGAGTAATCGATGTACGACGTGCTCCTTCAGGTGCCGCTGATCGGGATGAGCGTCGAGAACTTCCTCCTCCTCCTGATCACCGCGCTCGCGGGCGGCGCGTTCGGTGCCGCGATCGGCGCGCTCCCCGCCTTCATCTTCACGGGCTTCCTTGTGTTCCTCGGCGAAGGCGTCGCCATTCTCCAGCGCGAAATCGGCGCAGCGGCCGGATCGGTCTCACAGGGCGAACTCGCCGCCGGGATCACCGGCGTCCTCGGGTTCGGTGCAGTCACCGGTCCGCACATCGCCTTCGCTGGCGGTGTGGCCGCGTCGGCGTACGCCGGCAAGAAGTATCCCGAGATGGAGCCCGCCGGCTGGGACTACCACTTCGGCAAGAACATCCTCTACGCGTTCGGGACGAAGCCGGACATCCTCGCAGTGGGTGCCGTCTTCGGCGTGCTGGGGATGCTCATCAATCAGATCGCAGCCGCAGTCCTCTCGGTCGGTGGCACCGCCCTCACTGACACGATCGCCTTTGCGGTCGTCGCGTCGGCGTTCATCGCACGCGCCGTCTTCGGCTACCCGATCGTCGGCTCGCCAGCGGGCAAGGGCCTGCTCGACATGGGCCCGTTCGAGCGCGAAGAGCCCATGGCTTCTGACGGCGGTGAGGTCCCCATGGAACACAAAGGCCGACTGGCGACCGAACCGTGGCTCGGCCACCAGTACAAGTGGGCCGGCGTCGCGACGATCGGCCTCGTCGGCGGCCTCCTCGGTGGCTTCATCTACATCAAAACGGGAAGTATCTTCCTGGGCTACGCCATCTCGGCGATGAGCCTCCTCTTCCTGGAACTGGGCGTCGAAAAGATCCCGGTCACCCACCACATCACCCTCGTCGGTGCAGTCGGGGCGGTCCTGTTCCTCCCCGGTGCCGGTGCCGTGCCCGCACTGATCGCGGCCGGTGTCTTCGGCGTCGTCAGCGGACTCCTGGGTGAGCTCACCCAGCGGCTGTTCTACGCCCACTCCGGAACGCACGTCGACCCGCCAGCGATGGCGATCGCAGTCGCCATGCTGGTCGTCGGCGTCCTCGCGGTTGCAGGGGTCCTGCCCAACGCGGGCTACCTCTAACTACCCTGTAGCGTTTCCGCCCGAGCGAACTGCCCCGATTCGCGCTGAATTACCACGGCGCTTTAGTACGGTAGCGTAAATAGACCCATACGACATCACCCAGACCTCTCATGGATATCGACGCTCGAATAAAGCGACGACAGCGACGGGACGAGGGCCCCCGTCTCGTCCAGGATTACGAGTCGCTATCACCGGTCGCTCACATCGACGAACCGTCAGACCGGGGGCCGATCTTCGAGCGGCTCCTCGACCACCTCGATCCGGTGTTCGACGGCCGACTCCCCCCCAACGCCTACGTCTCGGGCCCGTTCGGAGCTGGGAAGTCGGCGATCGTGACGGCGCTGTTCTCGCGACTCGAACGCCTCTCGACGGAGCGTCAGTCGGTCATTCACACTAGCACCCGTGCAGCCACGCCGACGTCACCGGGCTTCGCGTACGTCGACTTGCGCGAGACGACGAGCACGTTCGCGTTCTACCACCACGTCCTCGATGCACTCGTCGAGCGATCGGTCCCGGAACACGGCATCAGCACCGAAGAGATCAGGGACCGCCTCCACGACCTCCTCGGGAACTCTCGGACAGGTGTCGTCATCGCCGTCGACCACGTCGGCGAGCCCGACGGGACGGACGCCGAGGCACTCATCGAGCTGTTCGCGGGCCTCCCCAGCAACGTCAGCTGGCTCGCGATCGGCCGAGCCTCGCCCGACACGACCATGCTGACCGAGTACACAGCGACGTCGATCGAGATCGAACGCTACCGCCGGCAGATGCTCGTCGACGTGCTGATGACGCGGGCGTCGGCGGGGCTGACGCCGCAGGCGCTCAATCACGAACTAGCTCGTGTGATCGCCGAGTGGGCCGACGGCAACGCCCACGACGCGCTGGCCGCGCTCTTCATCGCTGCCGATCGAGCGACTCGTGCCGAGCGCACCCGCCTCACCGAGGACGACGTGGGGCAGGCGATCGCAGAGGTCCCGGAATCGTCGGTCTCGCTGGCTCGCGTGCTGGCACTGCCCGAGAACAAACAGGCCGTGCTGCGCGAACTGGTCGATCTCGATCCGGCAGATCGCGAGTCGGTGACCGAGACGACCGAAGCGATCGGCGCGAAGGCGACCGTCGACCTCTCCCCGGGAACGGTCAAGCGTTTCCTCTACGAGATGGCCGAAGTCGGGATTGTCGAACGAGTCCAGTCGGACGTCAAGAACGGGAAGGGGCGGCCCCCGAGCCGCGTCGAGTTGCGGTTTCCGCCGACGGCGTTCCGTCGACTGTACGACATCGGACAGTAATCGTCGTTCGAAGTGCCCTATCGCTTGCCGGTGCCACCGGTGAGCGCCGACGCGAGGGCGCCCATAACGACGATATCGTCGCCCAGTGTCGTCAGTTTCACGTCCGGAAGGTTGCCCAGCACCATCTCCGGGATCTCTTCTCTGATCGGTTCGAGGACCGCGTCGGGATTGTTCAGTGCCACCGCGCCGCCGACGTAGACGACGAGCGGTGCGTACGCCTGAACGATGTTCGCGACGCCGATCGCGTTGAGGTGGCCGACTTCCCCGATAACGTACTCGGCGAAGTCGTCACCTTCGCGCGCGTGATCGAACACGTCCGCCGCGTCGAAGTCGCCGCTCTCGACGGGGAGGGAGGTCTGGACACTGTCTTGCCTGTGCAACTGCATGGCGTAGCGGGGAATGTTGTTCCCCGAACAGTAGGCTTCCCAGTGGCCGTCCGAGCCACAGCCACAGTCCATCACTCCCGCGGGATCGAGCGTCATGTGGCCGACCTCGCCTGCGTTGCCGTCCCAACCGCCGATGACGTTGCCGTCGACCGCGACTCCGGCACCGATCCCGGAAGAGATGGTCAGGTACACCATGTCGTCGGGGTTGCGGTCCGAGAAGAAGCGCTCGCCGATCACCCCGGCGTTCGTGTCGTTGTGCAGGTACACTTCCGCTGAATCGATCAGGTTCTCCACCGGACCGGTCAACGGGATGCGATCGATCGTATCCGGGAGGTTCGCGGGGTTCTCGACGACCCCCTCGGCGAGATCGAGTGGCCCGATCGATCCGATTCCGGCGGCGACGATGGAACTCGGGGACACGTCGGCGTCGTTACAGGCGGCCCGGAGACAGTCGAGCATCGCCTCGGTCACGGCGATCCCGTTCGGACCGCGCGGTGTGGGCCGTGTGTCGGAGCCGAGTTCGTGTGCAGACTCGTCACCGACGACGGCACGGATGTTCGTCGCGCCGATATCGACCCCAGCGTATGCGGCCATGTTATTGGATCGGTGTACCCTTCGATACTTAACTGCACATATTCACGGGCGGTGCGTCACCCATCCACTGGGGGTGGCGCTCGCGAGAACAAAGTCGTCTGAGCGACGGTTACCGTGGCCGTCCGTTCTCGGTCGTCTCCTCGTAGACGATCCCCCGTTCCGCATCGAGCGCGACGGCGGTCCCGGTGTCGATGTCTGGGAGATGCGCGTCCGAGATCATCGGTATCGACAGCTCGCGCGCGACGATCGCCGCGTAACTTGTCATCCCCGCGTGTGCGTCGACGATCCCACCGACTCGCTCGATGTCGCCCTCGAACTCGCCCTCGAAGTCAGCCGGAACCGAGATGATAGCACCATCTGGAATCGCTGTCAGATCCCCGTCCTCGATGTGATGGACTGGGCCCGAGACGAGTCCGTCGACGACAGAGCGACCGTTAGCAATGCGCTCGGCCGCGACGTGGACCTTGAGCATGTTGGCAGTGTTGAGCCCCTCCAGTTCCGTCATCATGCCCGACAGCACGACAACTGTGTCGCCGCTGTCAGCAGCCGCCGTGTCCAGCGCTGCCTGCACTGCGGTCTGAATGATCGCGTCGGCTCCCTGCGTCGTGTACTCCGTGGAGACCGGCATGATCCCCCACGAAAGTGCCAGCTGTCGGCGGACGCGATCGCTGGGCGTGGAGGCGACGATCGGGATCGGTGGGCGGTACTTCGCCGACTTCAGCGCGGTGTAGCCCGATTCGGAGGCGGCGACGACCGCCGAGGCTCCGATGTCGCGCGCGAGGAACCGGGCCGAACGAGCCAGTGCGTCCGTTCGCGTGTTGCCGGCAGCGGGGACGTGCTGTTCGCGAGTTTCGTCGTACTCGGGAGACGACTCGACATCCCGGACGATGCGATCCATCGTCTCGACGACCCGGACCGGGTTGTCACCGATCGCAGTCTCTCCAGACAGCATCACGGCGTCGGTCCCGTCGAGGACGGCGTTGGCCACGTCCGAGGCCTCCGCGCGGGTCGGTCGTCGCTCGTGGATCATCGAGTCCAGCATCTCGGTGGCCGTGATGACCGGCACACCGGCTTCCTGGCACTTCCGGATGATCCGCTTCTGGTAGATCGGCACGTCTTCGAGCGGGCATTCGACGCCGAGGTCGCCACGGGCGACCATCACGCCGTACGCGGCCTCGATGATCGAATCGAGGTTCTCGACGGCGCCGGCGCGTTCGATCTTCGCGATGATCGGGATGTCGATGCCTCGCTCTTCCATCTCGGATTCGATCTCGTATATGTCATCGCCCGAGCGGACGAAGGAGGCGGCGACGAAGTCCGGTTCCTTCTCGGCAGCCACGTCGAGTTCCCGCCTGTCGTTGTCGGTGATCGCCGGGAGGTCGAGGTCGACACCGGGGACGTTGACGCCCTTCCGCGAGCCGAGTTCGCCGCCGTTCTCGACGAGAGCGTACACCGATTCGCCCTCGATGCGTTCGACCGTCGTCTCGATACGACCGTCGTCGAGCAACACGCGATCTCCCGGCTCGACCTCGGTGATCGACAGCGAGAGGCCGACACGTTCGGGCGTCGCCTCGTCCGACTGCAAGAACTCGACGGACGTCCCTTCCTCCAGGTGGATCGTGTCCCTGATGGGCGCGGTTCGAACCTCCGGACCGGGCATGTCGAGCATCGCCGCCACCGGCCGCTCGGTCGTCGCGTCGACCTCGCGAATCCGGTCGATCATCTCCCGGCGGTGCTCGGGCGAGCCGTGGCTGGCGTTGAGCCGTGCCACCGACATCCCCGCGTTGGCCAGTGCCCTGATCTGGTCGACCGACTCCGTGGCCGGCCCCAGCGTACAGACTATCTTCGCACTACGCATCGTTTCGACTGCCTCCGTCCGTCGATATATCGAGCGGTACAATCATACGAGGGCGTACCCGGCGAGGGGATAAGAAGGTTATCGACCGGGCCCGTTTTTGCGGTGATACTGCCGGTTCTATCGTGAGATATCTGCGGTACCACCGTCGATGACGGACTCGACTTCCGAGGGTGTGACGACGGCGATATCGCCGGGGATCGATCGCTTGAGCGCAGCCGTTGCGGCGGCGTACTCCAGTGCCTCAGCCACGTCACCCTCCTCGACGTACTTCGAGAGGAATCCGCCCACGAAGGAATCGCCAGTGCCGACCGGATGAGCGCTGGTCGCCTCGAACGTCGGCTGTTCGTACACGGATCCGTCGGCGACTGCGATCGCCGGGTTCGTGCCACGCGTGATCACCGTCACCTCGAAGTCGAACTCCTCGGCGAGACCGCGCGCGATGGACTCACCATCGCCCGTGCGTGCGAGCACTGTCTCCGCGTCCCGCTGTGCCACGACGAGCACGTTCACGTCCCCGAACAACCCTTCGAGCGTCGACCGTGCTTCTTCGGGCGACCACAGTTTCGATCGGTAGTTCACGTCGAAACTGGTCAGCGTCCCGGCCGCGGATGCCCGCTGCAGTAGCGTGGCCGTCGTCGATTCCAGCGTTTCGGAGAGCGCCGGCGTGATTCCGGTCGTGTGGAACGCCTCGGCGTTCTCGATCGTGTCGACTGGGAGATCTTCGGGCGTGGCCGTGGTCACCGCCGCGTCGGCGCGGTCGTAGATGACGTTGTTCCCTCGTGGCGCCTCGCCGGATTCGAGATAGTACGTTCCCTGTCGCCCCTCTTCGGACCAGACGATCTCGGTCGAGACGCCGTGTGTCGCGAGTTCGCCAGTGACACGGCGGCCGACGGGTGAGTCGGGCAGTTTCGACACCCACGTCGCGTCGAGACCGAGTCGCTGTGCGGCGACGGCGACGTTGCTCTCGGCGCCCGCCGCGCGCACGACGTATTCGTCAGCCGTCTCGATTCGTTGGTCACCAGGTGGTGACAGCCGTAACATCGTCTCTCCGAACGTGACGAGATCTGCCATGGGGGAATCTGAATCCGCACCCAGTATAAATCCCGACGAACCGGACGCGTAGACTTAATTCCACCACTGCCGCCACACACAATAGGTGACACACTCCAAAGGCTTATGTATTCAAATAATACACACAAACCTATGCGACTCAGGGAAGTGCTGTCAGGGGATGTGCCGTCGACGGGACGGACGACATCCGCGACCAGACAGGAACACGTCGGTGGTGGGGATCGATGAGCGAATCGGATTCTCCCTCGGAAAGTATCATCCAGAAGATCACGCCGGACTTCGTGCGACGGAGTTTCGCACTGAAGTTCGGCCTCGTCTTGCTCGTTCTGGCCGCATCGGTGGGTCTGATCGGCGTCGCCGCAACCAACGAGGTTCGGACCCAGACCCAAGACAACGTCCAAGAGGAGTTCCGGAACAGTGCCCTTCAGAAGAGTGACATCGTCGAGCAGTGGGTCTCACAAAACCGTCTGTCGACCAAACTGATCTCGAACCAGGACCGCTGGGCTAGCTCGGACGAAGACCTCGAACTCGCACTCGAAAACGAGATCTCACGGTTGCCGGCCGACGCGAAGAACATGCACCTCCTCCAGCGTGCACCGTCAGGGACGACCGTCGTCGCCAGTACGAACCTGCGCGCCGAATCGAGTGCGACCCCGGCGAACCTCGGCTGGACGGATCGAACACAGCTCAACGACACGAGTCAGGTGACGGTGTCGGACGCCTACTACGACAATCAGGACCGGGAACCGACGATCGGGTTCGTCAGCCCCGTGCCAGCCGCACAGAACCGACTGATCGTCGTCGAATACCGGATCTCCGAGATCGCGGAATCGATCAGTCCCTCCGAGCACCACTCCCCCCGGTTCACGATGGTCGTCGCCAGCGGCGGAACAGTCGTCGTCGACCAGGCCTACGCAGGTGACGAGCACGGCCGCGACGACATGAGCCTCCGGAACTACCCCGTCGAACAGTCGATCGACGCCGGGAACTCCTATCGTAACTCCTCGACACAGCAGGCCGGCGTGCGAACGTCCATGCCCGCCAACTCGGAACTGATCAACGAGTCCTACACTGTCGGGTACGCGCCGGTCGACGGCACCGAGTGGGTCGTGTTAACTCACGCGCCCACGTCGGCCGTCTTCGGGTTCGTTCAGAACATCCAGCAGTACGGGCTGATCGCGACGATCGGTATGGTCATCCTCATCGGCGGTGTCGGTGCGACGCTCGGGTGGAGCACCGCGTCCTCGATCGACGGCCTCACCCAGAAGACCGAGGAGATGCGTGAGGGGAACCTCGACGTCGAACTGAACTCGAACCGTATCGACAACATCGGCCGCCTGTATGATGGCTTCGGTGACATGCGTGACGCGTTGAAACAGCAGATCGACGAGGCCGAACGAGCACGCAAAGAGGCCGAAGTGTCACGTGCAGAGGCGATGGAGATGACCGACTACCTCCAGGAGAAAGCCACGGAGTTCTCTGTCGCGATGGAACAGACTGCCGCCGGCGACATGACGACCCGGATGGAGCAAGACGGCGAGAACGAGGCGATGGACACCATCGCCGAGGAGTTCAACCAGATGATCGAAGAACTGGAGAAGACGACCGGACAGCTCAAGAGCTTCTCCGAGGAAGTCGCAGAGTCCGGTGACGTGGTGCTCCAGAGCGCCGAATCGGTCCGGGACGCCTCCGAGCAGGTCGCGGAGTCCGTCCAGAAGATCTCCGACGACGCGTACGAACAGAAAGACCAGCTCCAGCAAATCTCCGAGGACCTGGACGAACTGGTCCAGACCCTCGAAGGGTTCGACCAGGAGAACCCGAATCTGGACATGAGCGAATCGCTCGACCAGTTCCGCGCCGTCGCGACCCAACTACAGTCGGCCGCGGACACCAGCGAGGAGATGATGGCCGAATCCGAGACCGTCGCCGGTGCCGCGGAAGAACAGGCGGCAGAACTCAACGAAGTGTCCTCGCGCGCAGAACAGCTAAAACGGTACGCACGACCGCTCGGTGACATCCTCGAACGCTTCGAGACCGAAGCGGAACACGAGTTCGTCTTCTCCGGTGGGCCGTCCCAGACGACGCGCACGCAGGAAGAAGACGAATAACTTCGACACAGTCCCTTCTTTCGACTCTTCGATCGAGTTGTTCCGTGACCAGACGGTCGTGGGCTATTTGTAGCGGCGTATCCGCGAACACCAACTCGGAGGCGACGATCAACTGCACCCATCTCCGACAATCCGTTTCAGACGCCCGCTCTTCGTCGGCGCAGTGGCCGCTCACACGCGGAATAGGGCTCGATACCTCGACAGCCTGGAATCTCTCTTGCCAGCGATGCAGCTTCGCAGTCGTAGACGGATCGAGGCGTCGGTTGCCACCTGGGCTAAGACAATTCTGGTGGACGTGTTAGTGTGAATTCACGGGAGTCGCATTGACCGATCGCATTTTGTAACAATCGTTCCTTGTCTGTCGTCTATCGCTTCGTGACGGGCTCCGCTCCGTCTGGACAGTGGAGCGGCTCCGGCGTATTGCGGCAGTGTAAATCGCGGCCCTCGTTCGTTCGGGGCCCCGATACTTGCAGGTCAGATAGTGTTGTCCCGTGAGAACCAGATTGGGCCGGCCGACTCGCTCGTTCTGGTAGCAGTATCGATCTCCGGTAGTGATGCGAGCTGATGGAAGGCGTCACGTTTCGGCGGGACCACGTTCGTGATTATCGGCGTGCCGGCGGTCCTCTTCTGCCTCAGGACTGTTCGATCTGGGCCGAAGTTCGTGTACTGTTCAGCGGCTGTGGCCTTGCGACATCAGGATACTCGATCCATCGATACACGAGCGCTACGACAGCCGCTCCACGAGAGTCGAATATCGACGCCAACGTTCGAATCCGTTCGCATCACCCAAACAATGGCTGATCTCGACCACTTCTCAGTACACCGATACGGAGAGAATAAATATAGCAGTATGTGGTTTACGTGTCTGGTACGGGGCAACCGACGGAGAGGCACGGTTCTAAATAACTCGACATTTTCTCGAAGAGGCGTCGGAATACACAACTTTCGAGGGGGCCCACCCGCGCCGAGAGAAGCGGCCCTTCTCGATGTACTCCCGGGCTGGACAACCAATTCAGTTGGGGAGGGCACGGGGACCTAGCGTACGAAGACGTGAGCTCCTCGACAAGAGCAGGGCCACACCCACAACGGACCACGATGTGATCTCGTTCACTGGAAACTCGTAGACGGGCGCTGGTGAAGTATAATACGAGAGGCTGGAGACCGTCTCAGGAGGTCTGGTCGCAGACACTGGTCGGCGTGCTAATGAAATGCGTATCCTATTTCGCACACCGTAGTCCAAGACGAACACTGAGATGGCGAGAAGACCTCGTTGCCGGGATCCGCGGCTTCCACTGAATCTACAGGTGTCATTTCGTCGTCTTCCCTTCGGCCACTGACAGCCAGACCAGCCAGTCGACGGGTCGAATAGGACCCGTAATGGAACCGGACGGAAGTCAGTCGATCGGGTGTTACGACAATTGAATCGACGAGGTATCGAACGCACTGCCGTGGTACACGTGGCAACAAATCACTCGACCAGGGTCAGAGAACGGTTCGAGAAGCAGTTTGCTCTACCAGCAGTCGCGTGAATCGGTTGCCCCGTCGAGACGAGGGCTCGGTGAGAGCAGGGCCTGTGATTGTGTACGGAAGTCGTGAGGCCTGATAGTGGGAGTTCCAGAACGACCAGAGAGCACTCGGCGGCGACTGTGCTGGGACCCTCACTCGCTTGGGTTCGCTCAGATAGGGATGTCACAGACGCCGTCAGAGTTCGTCGGTCGACCGCAGTCTGGCTCCGCTTGCTCTTCGTCCATCAAGAATAGCGCCACGTTCGTGCGTCTCTTCGCCGTCTCGTACACTGCCACTTCCTGTTCGTGGGACCGCCTCCCCTCACTGAACTCGTCAGATCGTAGCTCCCACTGCGTCCCACACTACGCATCGCCAGATTCTGTCGGTATTCGGTCGCTATCACACAAGGATCAGTTCATACAGCACTGTTGGGACACGATCGACGTGGCCACCGCTCAGATCGTGGCCCAGCGATGCTTGTACGTCGGGACAACGACGTCACTGTAGATTGTTCAGTAACTCAATCAGGTAAGCAAACGAGTACACAGGGAACACCAATCCCATGTCTGATGGCTAGTCTCGTTCTCTCGGTCACCGCCACGACTGATTGTCTACTGAAGCTCGGAGCTATCGGTGACAGTACACTCTCGCGAAAACAGCGTCTCCCCCACGGCTTGCCCAGAGATAACGGGAGCAACGAAGCACACCCTCGGTTCGTGTTTCCAGTGCGAATGGCGAGTTCGAATTTCGACTGCGCTGATTACTGATCACGTACTGGACAGTATGCGTCTGGGGAGTATGCTGGCGAGTCCAGTGTGCACATCTGTGCTTTGGAGACAGATCTGGATTATCTGACCTTCACTCCCCGACGATATTTATGTGTGTAAGTAACTGAGTTCGGGGCCTTGATGTTACACACACTGATAACCATTTCAGAGTGGTGCCTTATTTGACCCCATTCTACCAGATAAGATCATTTATCCGTAGATATGAGTCAGTTTGATGTACCCGGAGTGCAACCGACGTAATATGGCAAGTGAACAGGAGGTGGACACGTCTCGATCACGAGTTCAGACCTACGTCCCGGCCTATCAGAAATCTGACTGGGAAGAACACGCCGACGATCTCGACATGACTCTCAGCGAGTTCGTCAGATCGATGGTACAGGCCGGCAGACGAGGATTCACTGGAACTGCGTCGACGACAGACTCGGCCGAAGCCGAGGAACCCCGTGGAAGGCAAGAATCGGACGCCAACCCCAAGGGTCGAGGCCTCGAAGAACGGGTTCTCTCGACCCTCGCAGAAGAGGGGTGTCTCGACTGGGACGAGCTCGTCGCGGCAGTGACCGACGATGTCGAGACACAACTCGACGAGATCCTGCAGGATCTCCAGTCCCGTGACGAGATTAGATACAGCGGTCGCGAAGGAGGGTACGTTCGAAAATGAGTTCCCGGTCTGACGAGGCTGCAGTCACGGAAGATCCAGTCGGCTACTTCCTCGACGACATCACGTATCACGGGAAGACAGAGCGGACGAGGGAGTACTACGAACGAGTCCTTCGTGACTTCGAGGCCTTCCTAGACGAAGGGGCCAGACCTGTCGCTCTCGCCGAAGCGAGCCATCGGGACTGTATGGCGTACGTCCACGATCTCAGGGGCGAGAAGAGTGATTCGACCGTCGCGACCTACGCGTCGTACCTCCACCGGTTCTACGCCTACATGAACCAGGTGGGGACCTTCGACGATAATCCGATGACGCTGGTGATGGAGGAGATGGACGAGACGATCGATACAGATCCCCAGCGCAGGGAGATCTCCGTCCCGCAGATGCGATCGTTCGTCGCGGGAATCACGCATCCACTCGAACGTGCGATCGTCGTCACACTCCTCAAGACCGGAATGCGAGCCGGTGAACTGTGTAATCTCGATCTTCGGGATCTCCACCTCGACGACTCCAGACTGGACTCCGAAAGTGGGATTCGCGTCCAGCTCGAAGGCCGGCCAGACTCGCTGTTCGTGTCGGCAGAACCCTCGCGGGGAGTTGTCGTCAACGGCGAGCAACGACAGGCCGCGAACAAGCGCAAACGGGACACGACGATACCGATCGACGGCGAACTCGTGACGGTCCTGCGGCGCTGGCTGGCGATTCGACCAGATCCACAGTCGGACGCAGCGCCGCTCTTTATCTCGACGAGTGGTAGCTGGGGGCAGCGGTTGACGCCGGATATGGTGCATCACATCGTCGAACAACATGCTAGAGCGAACGGCTGGTACGAGGACGGCGGCGGCGCTGCCGGAAACGTCACGCCGCACTACTTTCGCCACTTCTTCACGACGCATCTCCGGGATCGTACGGGAGATAGAGGGATTGTGAAGTACCTCCGGGGTGACGTAGCGCAGGACGTTATCGACACGTACACCCACGAGTGGGGAGACCGGGTCAGGACCGTCTACGAGTCGAATATCTACACAATTATGTAGCTGGTGTCATGTCTCCACCCCGGGATTTTGGGCGAACTGGAACGTATAAACTTCATGCCGCTATATCAATATGCAGGGGAGCAGAATGGTGCATCTCGAACAGAGACCCCCCTGAACCGACCGGATAGATCCCGAAAGTACAGATATCGTCCGACCGGTGTCAGAAGTGGCTTTCGTAACAATCGAAACGATACACACACCGACCACACCGCCTTCGAGCGATGGAGTGCGTATCGACTGTCACTGGTCAATACACAGATCTGTGAACTCCGTCGATCGCATTACTGCCGACTGCGAGTGTGGTTCCGAGGGGTTGCGTACTCGTCTGCTCCCATATCGATTCAGCGAGAGAGTCGCCGCAGTGTACAGTAGCAGGTCGGGAGGAGTTGTCCGAAAAATCGACAGCGGGCTACTCTCGCCGGAGTTCGGTATCCAGATACGACAGGAGTGAGACTCTGACAGCCGGGACGGCAGACCGGTCGGTCGTCACGCGACCGTACATCGCGCCGTTGACTGTCGCGAGGATATGCTCGGTGACGCGGTCGATTTCCACGTCACGAAAGGTACCGTCGTCGATCCCGCGCTGAATTACCGTCCGAATCGTCTCGGTCAACCGATCGTCGATGTCGGTGAACTGCTCGCGGAACGTCTCGTCGGTGACTGCCTGTCCGCGGAGGCCGAAGACGACGGAGTGAATCTGTGCCGCTTCGTCCTCGAAGCGCAACGGCAACAGCTTTTCGATGATCTGTTCGAGGTCCCTGTATGGATCGTCGCTTCTCTCGGTGCCAAGCGACGATTCGAACTGGTCGACAGCGTACCGGAGAAACGCCAGTAACAGGTCGTCTTTCGAGTCGTAGTGGTAATAGATCGAGGCTTTCGACTTGTCGAGTTCGTCTGCGATCCGCGAGATCGACAGGCCCGCGTAGCCGTGGCTGAGCAACGCGTCGTAGGTAGCGATCATGATCTCTTCTTGCGCATCGTTCCAGTCGTCGTGAGACTCTGGGTCGGACATTGTTACCGGGCCGTACTCCGGTCCCACCAGTGATTGTGCGCCCGACAGCCGGACTCGGGACAGCGCCACGATCGGTGAATCGCCATGTTCTAACTGAACGTTCAGTAAACTTAACGACATCGATACTTCGAGCATTCAGGGTCAGAGCGGAGAATTAGTCGAGGAATCGTCCAACAGTAATTCGATAACATTGCCCGTATTAGCGGTCTTAACCGCCAGCAAGCAGTCGAACGAGTCAGGATGGCTATCCTAACCGAGCGTTCAAGTCCCGCAATTCATACCTGAAGATCCCGTATACAGAGGGAGAAAATACCTGATACCGGGTAGACTCGGCTTTGTCGAACGAACGTTCGGTAGTCCATCTAACCGTTACCGAGAACCTATCGAAGAGGATAGTCAGACACAACGCCCCAAAAACGACCGGAAATCAGTAGCGAGGCGATACGATGAAGGTCGCCGAACGCGTGAACCTGGCGTTGCTGCGCGACGACCAGTCGGTCGAGCCCGACGACTGATCCGGTCGTCCGACTGATACGGACAGTTGTCGGTCTGTCCCAGAGTGACCGCACGACGGCGTGTGGTCGACTGGGGACCCGTCTACAACAGTCCGTATGACCCGGCCGAGGCAAGTTTTTTCGACGCGCTCACTCCACGGCGATGCCGCCTTTCATACCGAGCGAGAGATGGGGCTCACAGTGGTAGAGCGCGATCCCGGACCCGTCGAACGTGCGTGTGTAGTTGACACCGGAGCCGCCCTCGGGTTCGCCCGAACTGAACTCGTAGTCCGATTCGCCGAGCTGTTCGTCAGGCAGCGCCTCGACGTTGTGAGTGTTGCCCTCACCCGTCCAGTTCCATCTGATCTCCGTGCCGGTCGAGACGACGATGGCAGGCGGATCGTACGCGAAGTAGCCGCCGTTACCCTCGGCACCCACCTGGATCGTCACCGTGTCTTGGTCTCGATTGTCTGCGAACTCACCGTCGTAGTTGTCGGTCGCCACGCCGATCTCGGTCTCGGTGAGCCACTCGTCGATCGTCGGGTAGTCCTCGCCCGTGACGGCCTCGGGCGCCTGGCCGCCGCCACCGTCACCGCTATCGCCGGCACAGCCTGCGAGCGCCATGGCCGCGATGCCGACCGATCTGAGGAGCCGTCGACGGGTCGCAATTGATCGCATCGTAGCCCCTTCGATGGAGATGCAGATAGTTAGCTGGCGCTTATCACGCCCGCTCGATGCCGACGAACGACGAATAATCGAGCGCGTCGATCGCATCGTCGAGATCGGCGACAGCGGCCTTCTCGGTGCGGTCGGGATTCGCGAGGACCCGAACCGACTGGCTCCCCAGGTTGACGAACCCGAGTTCGAGCGCGTCGGCGGTCGTTCGCAGTCCGAGACCGGCGTCGACCTGACCAGCAGCCACCTTACGAGCTGGACTCTCGTGCCCGGCCGCGGTCAGGTCGTACCCTGCGATGGCGTCGGCCAGTTCGCGACGGTCGTTCCCGCGTTCGTCGGCCAACGAGTCGAGCGCAGCGTCGAGGCTGGCCCGGAGGCCAGTCCCGGCGCCGAGGTTGACGAAGGAGTGGTCGCCGTCGACGAGCGCCGCGAGTCCGTCGATGCCGTCGGGATTCTCCGACGAGACGATCAGTCCCCACTCGCGGGACCAGCCGCCGATATCGTCGGCATCGGGCGTCTCGTCGACAGGTTCGGCGACGACCGCCACGTCCGGGACACCGTCGCGGAGCCGTCGCAACCCGTCGCGGGTACCGACCGGGAGAAACCGAACAGTGTCGATCCGGTCGAGCGCGGCCGAGAACAGTGGGTCCGAATCACCGACACCCAGCAGTTCCGGCGGGCGAACGTCGGGCGAGAACAGGTCGATCGTGACAGTGTCGCCCGCGTCGAGGAAGGCCGTGTCGGTCGGCACCGTCACCGTCCCGTCTGCGTCGACGAGACTCGTCGTCGCGCCGCTGCCCTTGTCGACCGGGTAGACCAGCAGATCGCCCTCGCCGTCTTCCACGAGGCCAGCGGGCATCAGCCGACGGCGACCCTCGCTGTAGCGCTCCCGGACGGCCATCCGCCCTGTCATCGTCGCGGTGGCCGGTTCACGTCGTCCCGCCGCCTCCCGGATCCTGGGTGCGACGAAGGTCCGGAAGATCGTCAGCGCCGAGACCGGATAGCCCGGCAGGCCGACGTAAGCGGCTTCGCCGATCGTACCCACCAGCATCGGCTTCCCGGGCTTGATCGCGGTCCCGTGCAGGAGGAGTTCGCCCTGCTCCTCGACGACACGGTAGATCACGTCGACGGCGCTCGCGCTGGTCGATCCCGACGAGAGGACCAGATCGCACTCGTCGGCGGCTTCACGGAGGAGTCGCTCCATCTCCTCGTAGTCGTCGCCGACGTGTGGGTAGAGTTCCGGCTCCCCGCCGGCTTCCGCGACAGCCGTCGCGACGGTGTAGCTGTTCACGTCGTAGATCTGACCAGCCCCGCTATCGAGGGGGTCTCCGGGGCGGACGAGTTCGTCACCTGTCGAGAGGATGCCGACAGTGGGTTGCGACCGGACCGGCACGCTGTCGACGCCCAGGGCAGAGAGCAGCCCGATCTCGCGGGGCGTGATCCGGGTGCCGGGCCCCAGGGCACGCGTCCCGGCGGCGATGTCGGCACCGGCGAGCATGACGTTCTCACCCGGTGTGACGGACGAGCGGATCTCGACGCTATCGTCAGTCTCGGTCGTTCGTTCGACGATCACGACGGCATCGGCGCCCTCGGGCATGACTGCACCGGTCGAAATCTCTGCTGCCGTTCCGTCTTCGACAGTCACGTCCGGTGCCGCCCCGGCGTGGACCGCCCCGACGAGCGAGAGCGTGACGGGGTCGGTCTCGCGGGCATCGAACGTGTCCCGCGCGCGCACTGCGTAGCCGTCCATGCTCGCGCGGTCGAACCCGGGCACGTCGATGGTCGCGTCGATCCGCTCGGCGAGGACACGATCACGGGCCGATTCGAGCGGAACGGTCTCCGTTCCGGGATCGATGTCGAGCCCCTCGACGACCTCGTGTGCACGCTCGGGCGAAGCGAGGTCGCGGAACTCCTTGCGGTCGCTCACGGCGACCACTCCCAGTTCTCGACGGCCACGGTGTCACCGGCGTCGTATCCCTCCACGGACTCCGGAACGACGACCCACCCGTCCGCCAGCGCGACGCTGGAGAGGACGCCCGCGCCGCTGGCTCGGGTCGGGGTGGCTGTCGTCTCCCCGTCGTCGACGTCGTCGAGTCGAACTCGGACGAACGAACGTGTGCCGACTTCGCTGGCGATCTTACGATCAAGTCGTGCCTCTGTTGTGGGTGGATCAGACATTGGCAGGTGTGCGAGGCGCTTCAATGCCGGTCTGAGCAACTGGACGGCGTTGACGATCGTCGCGACGGGATAGCCTGGGAGCAGCAGGATCGGCGTCCCTTCGACGACGCCGAACGCCACGGGATGACCGGGCTTGAGGGCGACGCCGTGGACGAACACCTCCCCCATCTCGTCGACGACCGCGGGCAGGAGGTCGCGTTCGCCGACCGACGAGCCCCCGGTGGTCACGACGAGGTCGTGGTCGAGGTCACGTTCGATCGCCGCCCGGAGTGCGTCCTCGTCGTCGGTCACCACGTCGCGGTACGTCGGCTTGCCGCCCCAGCGCCGCACGTACTGGGTGACGGTCTGGCCGTTGGTCTCGACGACCTCGCCGGGTGCCGGATCGGACTGGACCAGTTCCTCCCCGGTCGGGACGACGCTGACAAGCGGTCGCTCGACGACCTCGACGCTGCCGACACCGAGGGCCTTCAGGAGCGCGAGATCGGAGGGGCGAAACTGGTGGCCAGGTTCGAAGAGCTGCTGACCCTCGTTCACGTCCTCGCCAATTGGAGCGACGTTCTCGCCGTTGGCGACCGCCTCGTACACCTCGACGGTGACGTCGTCGCTGTTGACCTGCTCGACCATCACGACGGCATCGGCACCCTCCGGCAGTTCGCTCCCAGTGTGGACGCGCGTGGCAGCGTTCGGTCCGGCGGTGTCCGCCCGGTCCAGTCGTACCGGCGAGCGGTCACTCGCACCGAACGTGTCCTCGGCTTTGACGGCGAACCCGTCCATGGCCGCCCGGGGGTAGTGCGGGACCGGCCGGGGAGCCGAGAGGTCGGTCGCGAGCGCGCGTCCGTCGGCCTCGCCGGCGTGAACCGCTTCCGTGCGCTCGATCGGCGCGATCGCGTCCAAGAGTCGATCGCGGGCCGCCGCGAGCCGGGTCCGCTCCCTGAACCCGACACCCCGTGGGTCGTCTGTCATGGCCGGAACGTGGTTGCGGGGCGGCAAAAACCCACGAGTTCTCACGGAAAGTTGTAGACGTTTCTCCAGCCGACCGCAGGCAGTCGCGCGGTCGGTCTGGTACAGACGTACAACTGTCCGTATCACTCCGCGCCGGAGAGCGGGACCGCCCGGGTGGCCGTCGCCTTGAACGACAGGACGACGGGGACGCCAGTGTCCAGGTCGAGTCTGGCGAGGCTCTCGTGGGTCACCAGGGCCGTGATCGTCAGATCATCACCGATCGACACCGTGACACTGGCGACAGAGTCTCCGCGATCGATCTCCGCGACCGTCCCCTCGAAGCGGTTGCGTGCGCTCGTTGCGTCGGCCGTGGGGGCCGCCGATCGATCGTGGAGCGTCACTGCGTCCGAGCGGACGGACACCTGGACGGAGTCACCCACTGTGATCGTGTCCGCGGCCACGAGCAGGGCCCGGATGCGACCGCCGCCGGTGTCGACGACCCCGAGTTCGCCCTCGCGCTCGACGACGGTGCCGGTGAGGACCGACTCCGCGACGCTGGCGGTGCCTGCGAGCGCTGCGCGGAGGCGCTCGAAGCGGGTCAGCAGGGAGTGCGCGGTGTCTGTGAGTTCACTCCCGCCACCGCTGGCACCGCCTCGCTGACGCTCGACGAGCGGGCCGAAAGCGGATTCGAGCGTCTCGACGCGATCGAGTGCTCGCGCCCGGGAGCGCCCGAGCGCGCTGGCGGCGCCGCTGACCGATCCGTGGGAGTCGATCGCGTCGAGCAGCGCCGCGTCAGCCGCGGTGAAGGCCACGTCGTTGGCGCGCAACTGCGCGTCCACGCTCGGATCCATACCACGACTGGCGCCCGGTTCGGCAAAACGATTATGTCCGACCGGATGGAATGTCGATGTATCTATGTCGAAACATCGGTCGTCCCGTCGACGCTTTCTGCTCGGGGCGGGGGCCGCAGGGGCGGCAGCGATCGCCGGCTGTACGGGGCTCGGCGGTGCCGGTGTCGGGACCACGAGCGAGGCGTCGTCGGCGACGGTGTTTCACGCCGGCAGCCTCTCGCCGGTGTTCTCGGCCGCGGAGGACCGATTCGAAGCCGATAACGACGCCGACGTAGTCCGGGAAGCGCGCGGGTCGGTCGGATCGACCAAGAAGATCACCGAGCAGGGCCGGGCGGCCGACGTGCTCGCGGTCTCGGACTTCAGGCTGCTCCGTGACCGGTTGCTGCCACAGTTCGCCGACTGGTACGGTGTCTTCGCCACGAACGCGATGGCGATCCAGTACCGGCCGGACGCGCCGGGGGCCGACGAGATAGCGACCGACAACTGGTGGGAGATACTGTCGCGCGACGGCGTGACCGTCGCCCACTCCGATCCGGCGGTCGATCCGGGTGGCTACCGAGCGATCATGGTCCAGCAACTGGGCGCGACGCCGTTCGAGGGCGAACGGCTGTACGACGAGGTGACCTATCGATCGCTGCGAGACAACTCCGTGACGCCGGCCGACACCGAGTCACACCTCCGGGTCTCGCTCGAATCCGGGGACGTGGACTACGTGGTCTACTACCGCTCGCTCTGTGAAACGACCGACTTGCCGTGGATCCCGCTCCAGCAGGCTGTCGACCTCTCCGTCGCGAACGAACGGTACGCCAGCCACTACGCCACGGCGAGCGTGGAGACGGCGGCGGGTACCTTCGTCGGCGCACCGATCGCGTACGGCATCACGGTCCCTTCGGTCGCCCGGGCTCCGCAACGGGGTGTGGCGTGGATCGAGCAACTCGCCGACCGAGCGGGCCAGGAACTGCTCTCCGAGTACGGGTTCGGGCCGGTCAACCCGATCGTCGTTCCCGAGAGCGCCGAGAGTGGAGTCCCAGAGCGACTCGCCGACCGGACCGACGCGGCACCCTCGATCGGGCCGCTCCAGCTCTGAGATGTCGACAGCGGCCACAGTCTCGACGGGAAGGAATGGACGAGGGCCGATCGTCGTCGTTCTCGCAGTCCTCACGGTCCAGGTAATCGCGCTGGCGCTGTCGCTCGCGGCGGGCCGCCCGACAGCGTACGCCCTGTTCATGCTCGCGAGCGCTGCCGTGCTGGCTTACGCCGCAGATGCCGGGCCGACGGGCGTCGCCGCCGCGACGCTCGGGAGCGTGCTGCTCGTGGCGCTGGCCTTCCCGCTCGCGCTCTTCGCCGCGCGCCAGGATCCGACCCTCGTCGCGGCGAAGCTCACCGATCCCGCCGTCCACCGGATGCTGTATCTCTCGATCTACGCGCCGCTGCTGGCGACGCTGTTCGCACTGGTGACCGGCGTCCCACTGGCCTACCTGCTTGCCGAGGGATTCCCGGGATCGACCGTCGTCCAGAGCGTCGTCGACCTGCCGCTCGTGGTCCCCCACTCCGTGGCCGGGATCGTCGTCCTCTTCGGCTTCGGCGCGGGCGGAGCGTTCCCACGGCTGTCCGTGCTGGGGACGGTCGTCGGTGCGGTGCTGGCGCTGACGTTCGTCTCGGCCCCCTTCGCAGTCGACGGGGCACGCGAGGCGTTCGAATCGCTCGACCCTGCCGTCGTCCACGCCGCGCGCGTTCACGGTGCGAACCCGATCAGTGCGTTCCTCCGCGTGTCGCTCCCGCTGTCGGCTCGGGGCATCCTCACCGGAGCCATCCTGACGTGGGCGCGGGCCGTCTCGGAGTTCGGTGCCGTCGCCATCGTCGCGTACACGATCCGCTTCTTCTACCCGCCCGCCGGGGAAGTGGTCCGCTCGGCCCACGCACCAGTGTTCATCTACCAGTCGTACCTCTCTGGGTCGCTGGCCGAGAGCGGGGCCATCTCGTTTATCCTCCTCGGGGTCAGCGTCGCCATCTTCCTCGCGATCCGCACGGCCGCACAGGAACGGGGGCGAGTGCTGTGATCGAAGTCGACCTCGCACTGACCGTCGACGGGACCGGGACCGATCCGTTCAGCGTCCGCGCGGCTCTCTCGGTCGCCGACGGTGAGACGCTGGTCGTCCTCGGCCCCAGCGGGAGCGGCAAGAGCCTGCTACTGGAAGCGATCGCCGGTGTCCGCGAGGCCAGTGGTAGCGTCGCCATCGACGGAAGCGACGTGACCGAGCGGCCGCCCGAAGCGCGCGGACTGGGCTACGTCTTCCAGGAGTACGCGCTCTTCCCCCACCGCACCGTCCTGGAGAACGTCGCGTTCGGAACCCGGTACCACGAGTCGACCCGAGAACCGATGGCCGTCCTCGACGACCTCGGTGTAGCCGACCTCGCCGAACGCTCGCCAGACACGCTCTCGGGCGGCGAGAGCCAGCGAGTCGCGCTCGCACGCTCGCTCGTGATCCAGCCCGACGCCTTCCTGCTCGACGAACCGCTGGCTGCGCTGGACGCGCCGACCAGAGCCGAATTACGAGGCGTGCTGGCCGATACGCTGGCCGACGAGACCGCGATCTACGTCACGCACGACCGCACGACCGCCCGCGCGCTTGGCGACCGGGTCGCGGTCCTCGACAGCGGTCGAATCCGACAGATCGGATCGGCCAAGACGATCTTCGAACGACCCGCGTCACCGTTCGTCGCTCGGTTCACGGGCGCGAACTGCCTGCCGCGTCGAACGGTACCGCCATCACTGCGGGAGCGGTTCCCCGAAGCGACCCACGTCGCGATCCGGCCCGAACACGTCCGGATCAGCGACGTGGAAACGGAGGGGACGATACGGGGGACCGTCGTCCGGGCGATTCGGGAAGAGACGGCACATCGCGTCACCGTCGCACGTGACGATTGTCGAATCGATGTGCTGACGGACAGGCCACCGTCGGCAGAGTCAGTCGCGATCGCGTTACCAGAAGAGCATTGTCACCCGATCGAGGCGGACGAACCACAACGGGCCGATCAGTCGTTGCTGTAGCTGTAGGGCACTCGATCGCCCTCCTCGTCGACGTACTTTTCGTTGATCTCCCAGCCGTCTTCGGTCTCGACCATGTACTCGCCGTAGTAGGGGACCCGGCTGGCGACGGTCGCGCGGAACGCCTCGCGCATCTGCGCTTTCGTCTCGCCGATCGCCCGGAGGTCGTCGTTCCGGTTCAGACACCCCTTCAGGTAGCCGTCGTGGGTGAGGCGCACCCGGTGGCAGTTCGCGCAGAACGTCTCGTTCCCGACCGGATCGACGATCTCGACCATCCCTTCCTCGCCGTCCTCGCCCGCGACGAAGTATCGCCGGCGGTCGTGCATCTCGCGGTGCTCGATCCGATCGGCCTGCTCGGCCAGCCAGTCGTGGACGCGCTGGATCTCGATGGCCCACTCGGGATGGCCAGCCAGTTCCGGCATGTACTCTATCAACTGGAGGCGAAGACCGTCGTTCTCGACGACGTGGTCGACCATCTCCGGGACGTAGCCGGCCGTCGGTTCGAACACGACCATGTTGATCTTCACCGGTGAGAGCCCCGCCGCGACGGCCGCCTCGACACCTTCTAGGACACGATCGTACGCACCGCTCTGGGTCAGCTCGGCGAACGCCTCCCTGTCGAGGGCGTCCTGGGAGATGTTGACCCGTTCGAGGCCGGCGTCGACCAGTTCGGTCGCCCTGCCGGGGAGGTAGGTCCCGTTGGTCGTCAGCGAGACGGCCATCTCGTCGGGCGTCCGACGGATGATCTCCGCGAGATCCTCCCGGAGCAGCGGTTCGCCGCCCGTGAACTTCACCGAGTCGACGCCGAACTCGGCTGCGACCGCCAGAAAGTCGAGGACGCGCTCGGTCGAGATTTCGTCGTCCTGGGCTTCGAGCGGCCCGCGCGTGTCGCCCAGCCCCTCGTTGTGACAGTAGACACAGTCGAAGTTACACCGGTCGGTCAGCGAGACGCGGACGCCCGAGACCTCACGACCGAACTCGTCTGCCAGCATTTACTGTTCACTTCTTGGCGCTGGATACGGATAAACGACGTTGGTCACCGGTTCGGAACGGGTCCCAGAAGTTGAGAATTACCCGCTATCGGCGAGATTCTCCAGCAGATCGACGACGTACTCCACCTCGTCGTCGATGATCGTGTGCCCCATGTCCGGGTAGATCCGGACCTCGACGCTGGCCCCCAGGCGCTCGAACACGTCCGCCGATTCGGTGACTCTCTCCTCGGGGATGTGCGGGTCCGAGTCGCTACAGCCGAAGAACACGGGCGTCCCCGAAACGTCGCCCTCGTGCTCGAACGTCATCCCGAGCGGGCCGATCAAGCCGCCGCTGAATGCGACGAGCCCGCCGTACTCGCGGGGGTTGCGCGCGACGTACTCGCTCGCCAGACAGGCTCCCTGCGAGAACCCCATGAGGACGATGTGGTCGTGGTCGATCCCTGCGTCGACGGCCTTCTCGACCGTCTCCTCGACGACCCCGAGTGCGGCCGTCAGGTGCGGTTCGTTGCTCTCGATGGGGTCGATGAATCGGTTGGGGTACCACGATCCGCGGTCGGCCTGTGGTGCGAGGTAAGCGACCCCATCGACACCGATCTCGTCGGCGAACTGGAGGAAGCCGTCCGCTCTGGCACCTCTGCCGTGGATCATGACGACCGCGACGCTGGCCTCGTCGAGCGGGTCGCCGGCCGAGTGGAGCGGGTGGTCCGAGTGCGGGTCGGTCATCGCGATCCCTCGGTTGTATCGACAACCCGGTGGCGTCCTGTGGCTGTGAACATCGTTGTCACTGCGAGGTAGGACTGCGACACTCAAAGGCCTGTGCTGACACCGGTGTTACCTGGTCGCCCGAGCGTTACTGAATCGCGAGCGCCGACTCCTCGGGCGCAGTAAACAGTTCGCGGACGCGGCCGATCCCCTCCTCACCCTCCGACTGGTTCTCCAGCAGGACCGTCTCGCTGGGGAACAGCTGTTCGCCCAGTTCGAGGCCGTGATCGCGCGCCGTCGAACCCGTGACGGTGAGGTAGACGCCGAGGCCGGCGTCGGCGATGGCGGCCTCCTCTTCGGCCCCGTTGTCGGGATACGTGAACTCGATGCCCTCGATGGCGTCCGTGCCCAGGACCGCCTCGACGAGGCGCTCGTAGCGCGGCGAGATACAGCAGTCGCCCTCGTAGTCCGCGACGAACTCGCGGGTGAGATCGTGGGGCAGGGAGTCGACGACTTCGGGGGTCGCCAGCAACGTGTGGTACACCGTATCACCCATTCCGGTGACGACCCGAACGTCGGTGTCGAGCGGGTCGATCCGCTCGTTGATCGCGGCGATTTCGGTCAGTGGGTCGTCGCGCAACTGGACGACCTCTTCGAGCACGAGATCGGCGCTGTCGAACCCGAGCGCGAACTCGTGTTTTCGCAACGAACGGAACGGTTCCTCACGACCGACGAGTCGAACGTCGATACCGTCGACCGGGACGGTCAGGCTGTCGAAGACCACCCGGCGGGGCATGCCATCGCGGTCGTCACGCAGTAGCGAGTACTCCGGTTCGGTCGGGTCCGAGAGGTCGCTGTAGTCGGCGAGACGATCGTAGACGTGCTCCTCGGCGCTGGCCGAGCCCTTGGTGATCGCCTTCTCGTAGCGCAGTGTCGAGATCACGTCGTCGGCGACGCCTGTGAAGTCTGCCGTCCTCGATAGTCGTTCCAGAACGGCTTCCAGCGGCCGACCTTTGCGTGGAACGGCCACGCTGATCGTCGTCATTACGATAGCCCAGACGATCCGGTAGTAAAACGTGACCGGTTTTCAGACGGGCAGTTGTAGATCTGTCCCAGATCAACCACACGCAGTCGGGCGGTCGAATAGGAAAGGTATAGAATCGGCCGTATCAGTTGCCACCGCCGCCGATGACCGAGGAGAGCTGTTCGCGCCACTCATTGAGCTCCTCGATCTCTTCGTCGATCTCTTCGATCTGTGCCTCGACGTCCGTGTCACTCATCTGCTCTTTGATCTCCTCGAGATCGCTCTGGACGTCGTCGAGCTGTGACTCGAGATCCGACACCTGGGACTCCACGTCGCCGACCTCGGACTCGACTTCACCGACCGTCGACTCGACAGAGTTGACTGTTCCCTCCATGCTCTCGACGTCAGACGCGAGAGTGTCGATCTCTTCGTCGTTCTGGGACGTCCTGGACTGGACGTCGTCGAGTTCAGATTCGAACGATTCGACCTCCGAACGGAAGGTCTCGATCTCCGTCTGGAACTGTTCGATCATCTCGTCGCCGGTCCCGTTCTCGTCGAGGAAATCTTCGAGCGCGTCCGTGTACGCGATCACGTCTGTTACGTCGCTCTGCAGTTTGTCGACTCTGGCCTGGACGCTCCCGTCGTTCTCGCTGGCGAGATCGAACGCCTTCCGGAGGATCTGGACGTCCTCTTTGGTGACCTGATTGTTCCGGAGCTGGTTCGCCATCGCGGCGACGATGTTGTCGCCGGAGACCTCGACGTTGGCGGTCTCGGCGTCGCCGTTGGCCGCAGTGGCAGTCTCTTCGTCACCATCGCCGTCGTCGGACGCCTCGCCGCCGGAATCGGTCGACGCAGTGCGCTGGGCAGCGCCCTCGTTGTTGGGATCCTTGAGGTCGAGTGTCTCGATCTCCTCGTCGTCGGCGTCTTCTAGCCCCGGTACGCTGTCGGCGTCACCGGAGATGACGTCCTTGACGGCGTCGGAACCTTCGCCGACGAGGTCTCCCTCGTCGTCTTCGAGCGGCGGGTCGACCCGATCGATCGTCGGTTCGGTGAGGAACTGCTCGACGTTGTCGGTGCCGGTCGCCCTGATCCCGTACACCGTCGTGTACTCCGACCCCGGCTCGATCTCGCGTTCGAACGTGATCTGATCGTCGTCGATCGTCCAGTACTCGCTGCCGTACTCCGGGTGAAATCCCAGGTCCTCGACGGCCACGTCGTCGGGGACCACGTCGGTCAGCGTCACCGTCACCGGCTCGCTCCGGTCTGATTCGAAGTTGAACGCGATGGCGGGAACGGGGAACTCGTCGGCCTCGAACCGTTTGGTGACGGTCACCCCATCAGAGACCACAGTAATTTCTTCGTACGCCTGGGAGTCGCTCATGTAACGGAAAACGTTCACCGACAATATTAAAGATACTTACTATCTTCCTTCAGACTATTTTCGAGCAGGAATCTTGATCAGAGGTCGATACGGTCGCCGATCTCGACGATCGACAGCGACTCGGGGTAGTCGAAGCTGTTAGCGTGGTAGTGCAGCACGGTCGGATCGGCGGTCAGGCCCTGCCACATGTCCCAGTGGGTCGGGACGAGGGTGTCGAGCCGGAGTTCGTTCGCGGCTTCGACGATCATGTTCTCGTCGCTGTACCACTGCGTCCGCACGGGTTCGCCGGTTTCCTTGTCCGGAATCTGTCCGACCGAACCGAAGGCGAGGACGCCCAGATCGATATCGTAGGCCTCGCCGATCTGCTCGAACTCACCGGGACGCGCGTCGCCGCCGTGGAAGAACGTCCCGGACTCGTGTTCGAAGACGTACGACACCGGATGCTCGGCGTCGGGATCGTTCGCCGGTTCGACGTGAACCGTGAGGTCGCCGATCTCGATCGTGTCGCCTTCTTCGATCTGGTGGAGCTGGTCGTCGGTGACCGACCACTCCTCGCGCCACGCTTCCTCGCGGACGACAGCGTGCCCGGAATCCGTCGCGTAGAAGTCCGATTCGGTGCCGGCGAGGATCGGAGCCTGACTCGGCCCGTGGACGTGATCGGTGTGCTCGTGGGTCGCGAGCACGGCGTCGGCTTCGCGAACGTCGTTCGGATCGAACGGGATCGGGATCATGCGAACGGTCCGCGGCGGGTCGCCGGTGCCGAGATACGGATCGATGTAGACGATCGAGCCACCGCTGGATTTGAGCACGATACCGTTGCAGCCCAGATACCACAGCGCCAGTCCGTCCGGATCAGCGTCTTCGATGGACCGCACGAGCCAGTCGTCCCAGTCGGAGTCAATGGTCATGACATCACGTGCGGAGAGCGACTGGTAAACCCTTGCGGATCCGGGAACAGTGTCCCGACCCAGAGACAGCTTACATGCTGACGGCTGACTTCCCCGAGAGCGATTCGGGGACGACTACGGTCGCCGTCGTCTCGCCGCCCGACTGGGTCGTCAGCGTGATCTCGGCGGTCGATCCCTCCACGAGGTCGCTCTTGACGAGTTTGTCGTCGCCGATTTCTCCGTCCTGACTGGTCCCTGGAACGGAGTCGGTCTGGAAAGTAATGATGGCCCGATCTGCCTGATCGTTGAGGACGTTGCTGTTGCTGATGGAGTTGTCGTCGTCCTGGAACGTCGAGGTGACGAACCCGGCGTCGCCGCTCGATCCACCGGAGTCCGTTGACGCCGTGTAGCTGATCACGTCGTAGCTCCCGTCCGAGGAAATCCACTGGGCTGTCGTCGTCGTCAGTGGGACGTTGTCCGCGCCGGGCGCTCGCTTGACCGTCACGTGGATCGTCGTCACTTCGAAGCCCTGACCACCCTTGACGATATCTTCCCCGGCGATATCGACGACCTGTAACCGGTTGGTCACCTGCGAACTGGACTCCTCACCGCTCTGTGCGGCGCTGCTCTGGAGGAAGCCGGCAGTGTTGATCAGCACGCCCGCCGCGATTGCTGCGACCAGTACCATCGCGATGAACACGATGAGCGTCCCGATACCGACCTGCCCTCGCTCGTTGCGTCTCTGTCCGATCATGTCTGGTTTCGAGCGTGTCTACCCCGTCTGTTTCAACGTAGAGTGAAACCCAACAATAAGCGTATCTGGCCGATTATCAGATCTTGTAGCACTGGGGACGGATCGCTGGGCAACGATCGAGTGGTCTTTTAGGAGTTCACTGAGAAGCACCGGCAATGTCAGCCGAGATACAGCAAGCCGATTCGGAGACAGTCGACGGGGACAACTACGACTGGCTCACGCTGGACGAGGGCGAGGAGATCATCTGGACGGGCGAGCCACACCTTTACAGCATCCTGCCCGCGATCGTCGTTGGCATCCCGCTCGTGCTGCTGTTGATCGGGATCCCGCTCGTCGTCGGGTCGTACCTCTCACGGGAGAATACGGTGTATCTGCTGACCAACGAAGGGCTGTACCACAAGAGCGGCATCCTCTCGCGTGACGTACAGAAGATCGAGTTCGAGAAAGTCCAGAACACCGCCTTCTCACAGGGGCCACTGGGCAACTACGTCGGCTACGGCAACGTCGACATCTCGACGGCCGGCGGGGATCAGATCGAGATGCGGTTCCGTGCCGTCCCCGACCCGAAAGCCGTACAGGGACTGCTCAAGAAACAGATCCGAAAGACCCGGTCGAGGGGTCGCGAAGGCAGAGAGAGCGAGACACGCGGCACCGACGACGTGCTCGACGATATCCTCGACGAACTGCGAGCGATCCGGACGGCACTAGAGGACGACGGTGCGGTGGCTGACGGCGTCGACGTGACGGACGACCTCGGGGGCAACGACCGACGATGATTGCAGACCCGAGTGGTGACGAGATCTCACCCGGCACCGATCCACCGACCTGGCTCGAGCTCGCGCCCGCCGAATCGGTACTGTGGCGGGGCACACGGCGTGTCTGGGTGCTCCTCCCGACAGCACTGGGCGTCTTCCCGTTCGTCCTGGCCGGGATCGGTGTGACCATCCTGCTTCCGGCGACAGACCTCTCGCCGGTTATCGACGTTGTCGGCCTCCTGATCTCACTCGGCGCGCTGGGCATCCTGGCCTGGCGGTATCTCGCCGTTCGCAACACCGTGTACGTCGCTACCGACGAACACCTCTACCGCAAACAGGGCGTACTCTCGCGATCCGTGACGACTGTCGACTACGAGACAGTCCAGAACGTGACCTACTCGCAGTCGATCACCGGCCGCCTGTTCGACCACGGTTCGCTGTCGTTCGACACTGCCGGCGGGAGCGGCACGGAACTCTCGTTCCAGGACATCGACGACCCCCGACCGGTCGAATCGCTCGTCAACGAACGCATGGCACGCGCTCGCGGGCAGTCGGACGAAGAGACAGTTCCCGGAACGACCCAGCAGTGGGAAGCGGTCCTCGAAGAAGTGCGCGGAATCCGGCAGTCGCTGGACGCCTGATCGAGCACACAAACCACCGATGCGCCGCGACCAGCCCTGCTCGCCTCCGCAACAATACGACCCTGATGCGGCCGCTGAGGGTGAACGCTCGTCGTCGTAGTGCTGTGTGCCTACTCTTCTGATCGGCTCCGGAGGTACTGCAGCAAAAAGACGAGTCCGGCGCCACCGCCAGCCAGGAGCGCTAACTGTTCGATCAGTCGGTCGGACACGTCGAATCCGTCGACAGGAACTGCTTCAGAGGGCCCATCAGCGAGGTCGTGGCCGTACATGCTGACATCTTCTCCAGTCAAACTGCGACGGTGAAATTCAACGATCTCTCGCTCACTCGCGTACTCGTGGCCCAGGCCCTCGTATATCCGGAATTGTGCCTGGACGCCGGCTCGCTCGTACGCCGTTTGACAGAACGGAAACCGCTCGGTGATCATACCGTTTCCAGACACCTGGCGCGCGGTCTCTCGCAGGGAGTCGCTCGTCCAGGCGTCGTCGTAGGGGAGTGTATCGTTGGTGTCCTCTGCACCCATGTAGAGGAACTGGTTCGTCTCGGAGAGTGCGTTCAGATCGACAGACTCGCCGACGAGTGACGGTATATCCGCGATCCCGATCTGGTAACGAAGCGTGTGGCCGTTTGCCTCCTCAAGCGGGAGCAAGGCCATCCCATTGAGACCGCCTGCAGTGACCGAGAGGACCCTCTCGGCGTGTAAGACCGAGAATCGATCGACGAAATGCCCTGAACTCGAGAACCCGTTCAGCATGAAATCGTCGCGGAGGGAAACGCTGGTCTCGGCTTCGATTCGATCGATAGCATCGTCGACCATCGACAGAAGCTGCTTGTCGATGCGTTCGAGCGGGCCGGTGTCGATCATGAGCGTGTCCCGATCCAGCTGATGCGTGTAGTGCGTCCAGTCGACGGGGGTCGATGCCGGTCGGGGAAAGACTGGAACGAGCGCTGGCACATTCAGTTCGTCTCCGATAACCTGTGGGAAACCTCGCATCGTGCCCCTGGCTCCCTCGAGATGTGTCTGGAAATCGTCCGACGTTCCTCCCGGCGTGTCGTTCGGTTGCACGATAAGAGATGCGGGTGAACGGATGGAATCCGCCGGCGGGACGTAGAGAAGGTACGGATAATTGAACCCAGCGTTGGGAGTAGCTTCGACCAGTCGAACGTTCCCCGCTCGGACCGTACGACGCTGGACAGAGAGGCCAGAGCCACCGAAAACCACACCTGTCGCCCGCACGAACTGACGCCTGCTAACGTGCACAGTTACCGTAAGTGTAATTACAACTAAAATATTGGGTCAGGATTCGATACACAACGAATGCGCTGCGAGGCCACGCTGCGGTCAGCGATCGGCTCACGACAACCACAACCGGCCCTTCACTGCTCGCGTGTCGCTACGCTCCCCGTTCGCCTTGTCCGAGACCCCTCGCTTCGCTCGGGCTCTCGTTAGTCCTCACAGCACCCGCCAGCCTTCTCCCCGAAGTCGACGATCAACTGCTCGGAGATCATCTCGTTGAGTTCCTGCAGGCGCAGTTCCAGTTCGCTCTGCAGTTCGAGGTACTCGCTCATCACCGGGAGTTCGTGGAGTTCCTCCTGGGCTGCCTGGAGTTCACGCAGGGCCTCCTGATCTGCCTGGCCGGTCTGGCGCGCGAGCATGAACTCCTCACGGACGGACTCGAACTCCTGAATCCGTTCCTGAGCCTGTTCGTCGTTCTCGACGGCTTCTTTGGCCTCGGCGAAACGCTGGTACAGTGGCAGTTCGGTGATCGCCTCGCCGAACTCTGCTGCGAGGTCTTCGACGTTCGAGTCGACCGCGGGGTCGGGGGCTTCAGACTCGATGCTCATCAACCGACAGTTAGGACTCGTCGCGTATAGAATTGCCGAACCGTGTGCGGGGACAGGACTTATCACGTCGTAGAGGCAAAGGAGAAGCATGGATCTAACACTCGTCAGTGGTGCCCTGTTGGCGATTCTCGCGTTCGGTTTCGTCGCGTTCGGGGATCGAATTGCGGATCGGCTCGCATCGGTTGACGACGCGACCCAGGAACTGCTGCTCGACGAGTCCTGAGCGGTCTCCCGTCGTCTCTCACACGGCGTGTTGCCGCAGTGTGCCGGGGATCCACGACCAGTTTCCGGCGATCACCGGGAAGAACTACAGCAACCTGTAGCAGCCGAAAGCGCGATTGTTATACGCCGCGAACCGCTACGCCGGTGCAATGAGTCAGGATCGAAGCGAGGGTGACCTCCGGGCGACCGGCCTCGCACTCAAACACGATCGCGAGTGGGACTACGAACTCGACCGGATCGTCGAGGAGGTCGCCGACCGGGATGCAGAAACTGTCGGCCTGCAGTTCCCCGAGGGACTGAAGCGACGCGGTCCGGCGGTCGCCGACGATCTGCGGGCGGAGCTGCCCGACGGCGTGCAGGTGATGATCTCCGGGCAGCCGTGCTACGGCGCGTGCGACCTCGACACCTATCTGATGCGCCGGACCGACGTGTTCGTCCACTTCGGCCACTCGCCGATGAAGGAGTCCGAGAAGATCATCTACGTGCCGCTGTTCTCGAACGTCGACGTGTTCCCGATCATGGAGCAGGCCCGCGAGGAGGAACTCGCAGCCGCCGACGAGGACCCGGACGTTGGCCTCGTCACGACGGCCCAGCACATGAACAAGTTCGACGAGATGAGAGCGTGGCTCGAAGAGCGGGGCTACGAAGTCCACACACGCAAGGGCGACGACCGCCTGACCCACGAGGGGCAGGTGCTGGGCTGCAACTACGCCAGCGCCGATGTCGATGCCGACCAGATGCTGTACGTCGGTGGCGGCAAGTTCCACCCGCTTGGACTGGCCATGGAACACCCAGACAAGAAGGTGATCATCGCCGACCCCGTCAACAACGCCGTCACCGTGGCGGACACGGAGAAGTTCATGAAACAGCGCTACGCCTCGGTCCACAAAGCCATGGACGCGGAAAACTGGGGCGTCATCTTCTGTACCAAGATCGGGCAGGGTCGCTGGGATCAGGCCACCGAGATCGTCGAGAACAACGACAACGCCTACCTCATTACCATGGACGAGGTGACGCCAGACCGACTCACGAACTTCGGAATGGACGCCTACGTCAACACCGGCTGTCCCCGGATCACGACCGACGACGGCCCACAGTTCAAGAAGCCGATGCTGACGCCACAGGAGTACCGCATCGCCATCGGCGAGGAAGATCTGGAAGAACTCGGTTTCGACACGTTCCACGGTACGTGGTGAGCGTCGAGAGAGAACACGGGGCGCACCCCGATCCAGTCTCGTAGCTGATAACGGGGGGAGTAGTACCTTATCCGGTCGTCGTGTCGGATACTCTATGGCGACGGATTCGGCCGACAGAAACGAACGTGGGTCCGCCGAGGACCGGCACCCCCTCAGGGATGCCGTCTTCAACTCCCCGGAGTTGTTCATCGGCCTCATGGACACGGACGGCACACTGATCGAAGCCAATCGAACCGCGCTGGAGTTCGCTGGCGTCGAACACGCCGACGTGGCCGGCGAGTACTTCCCGTCGACGGTGTGGTGGCAAGACGACACGACGGCACGTTCCCAACTCGAAACCGCGATCCGGGTGGCTGTCGACGGTGAGTCGTCCCGATTCAGCGCGAACCACGTGAGTGAGGGGGGACAGCGCGTGATCGCGGACGTCAACGTTCGACCGGTCCGTGACGACACGACGGGAGAGGTCGTGAACGTCATCGCAGAAGGGAAAGACGTGACCGAACAGCGTGAGCGCGAGCGAGAGTTGCGCGCGCTCAACGAGGAGATGAACGCGTTGCTCGAAAACGTCCCGGTCACGGTTTTCAAACTGGATCCGGACGGGGTCTTTCAGCGTTGCTCCGGGAGCGCGATGGGGCGACTAGGTATCGAATCATCAGAGCTCGTCGGCGAGCAAGTCCTCGAAGCGTTCGACGGTATCGAGGGCATGGACGAGAATATAGAGCGCGCACTCGACGGCGAGGAAGTCCGTACGATCGACCAGGTGCACGGCCTGTACTACGAGACCTGGTTTCGGCCGGTCTTCGACGGTGACAGTCTGCGGGAGGTGATCGGAATATCGCGCGACGTTACAGAGCTCAAGCGCCGGGAGGTGCGCCTGGAGCACCTCAGCCGAGCCATTTCGGACCTGTTCACCGCGGAGTCGGCGGACGAGGCCGCGTCGTCGGTCGTCGAGATCACCCGCGAGATCGTCGAACAACCGATCACGGTGTATCGAACGTTCGAGAACGACTCGCTCCGACCGATGGCGACGACCGAGGAGACGATCGAGTTCGTCGGTGCAGAGGGGATCGAGGACTTCCCGGTGCTGGAACAGGGGTCCAGCGGAATGGCAACGTTCGAATCGAATAGCCAGCCAGCGGCCCGAGACTTCGAGGGACTGGCAGGAACCGAGATGCCCGATGTGCCGCTGGATACAATCGTCTCGGTCCCGATCGACGACCACGGCCTACTGACCGTCGGCTTCGAACGATCCGAAGAGTACGCTGAGACCGAACGCCACCTGCTGAGCATCCTCGCGGACGCGACTGCGGCCGCCCTCGAGAAGATCGAACAGGAACGGGAACTGGCCGACTATCGATCGGAGCTCGAACAGTCGAATCAGGACCTCCAGCAGTTCGCGTATCTCGCCTCCCACGACCTGCAGGAACCGCTGCGGATGGTGTCGAGCTACGTCGATCTGCTGGACACCGAGTATGGCGACCGGCTCGACGACGAGGCCAGCGAGTACATCGAGTTCGCCGTCGACGGGGCCAACCGAATGCAGAACATGATCGACGCGCTGCTCCGGTACTCGCGGGTCGAGACACAGGCCAGCGAGTTCGAACGAGTCGATCCCGAAGCGATCGTCGAGCGGACTCGCAACGCCCTCGCTCTGAAGATCGACGAGACGAACGCGACGATCTCGGTCGAGCCCTTGCCCACCGTCAGGGGCGATCCCGACCAGCTCTCGCAGGTGTTTCAGAACCTGCTGGAGAACGCTATCGCCTACACCGAAGACGGCATCGACCCACAGATCGAGGTCTCGGGTACTCTCGATGGCGAGATGGTCGACATCGCCGTGACAGACAACGGTGTCGGGATCGATCCGGAAGACGCGGAGTCGATCTTCGAGATTTTCGAACGCGAGAACACCGACACGGAGGGGACCGGTGTCGGGCTTGCCGTCTGCCGGCGCATCGTCGACCGGCACGACGGTGAGATCTGGGCGGAGCCGGCGACCGACGGCGGGACAACGTTCCGCTTTACCCTCCCCGCGGAGGAGACCGATGAGTAAAGCCACGGACCCCTCGTCCTCGACGTACGTCCGCCCGCTCGAACGAGTGTTCTCCGGCGTGACGATCCTGGCAGTCGGTATCCCGGCAGCGGAGCGAGCGGAGATAGCAGCCGTCCTCGAACGGGAGAGAGAACACATCGAAATACTCGACGAGGCGACCCCCTCGGACGCGCTGGAGCGGCTGGCAGCGGACAAACACCATGTCGACTGCGTCCTGAGCGCCTACGACCTGCGGACTGCGGACGGGATCGACTTGCTCCGTTCCATCAGAGCGGAACACGACTCGGTTCCGTTCGTATTGCTGTTGCAAGACGGTGCCGAGTCGATCGCTGCAGAAGCTGTCAACGCCGGTGCGGACGGCTACTTCGGGAGTGGCGTGTCTGATCCGGGGTACGAGCGCCTCGCCGCCCGGATCGAAACCGTCGTCGAGGACTACCGAACCCGAACGGAGATGGCGGAGACGACGCGGCTCTTGTTGCGACTGACAGAGTACACCACCGACGCGCTGTGGATGTTCACCGCCGACTGGTCGGAGACCGTCGTCGTCAACGACGCGTACGAGGCCATCTGGAAACGCCCGCTCACGGATCTCGTCGCAGATCCGGGAGAGTTCATCAGCGGAGTCCACCCCGACGATCGAGCGGCGGTCCAGGATGGAATGTCGACACTGTCGGCCGGGGAACCGACCGAACTCGAGTTTCGACTCGACGTCGACGACGGGCGCGAGCAGTGGGTCTCGGTCCGCGCCGAACCGGTGTACAGCGGCGACGATTCGGTCGAATACGTCGCAGGATTCACCCGCGACGTCACCGACCTGAAGACACGTGAACAGAGCATCCTGGCGCTGAACGAGTCGACGACTGAACTCCTGCACGCTCGCGACGAGGTGGCCGTCGCACGGACCGTTCTCGATATCGTCGAATCGGTCATCGGCTGTCAGATAGCGACGGTCAGGACGAGACGACCAGCGCAGGCGGGACTGATCCCGGTTGCGGCGACCGACGGCGCGCTCGCAGTCGCCGATGTCGACGAGGTTGCCGAACTGGCGATGGCCTCGCCGGACAGCGAACTGTCTTCGCTCGCTGCCCAGACGGAGTCGACACGTATCGAGGACGACGCGTCGACCGTGTTACCCCAGCAGACGGACATCGACGAGATGCTCGTCGTCCCGCTTGGAGAACACGGGGTGTTGAACGTGGGACGGACCGCCGACCGGCCGCTCGACCGGTTCGAACGGTCGCTGCTGGAACTTCTGGGCCGCACCGCGACAGCGGCTCTCGATCGTGTCGAACGGGACATGGCGCTCGAGACACACAGGAAGGAACTGGAACAGTCCAACGAGAACCTCCAGCAGTTCGCCTACGTCGCCTCACACGACCTGCAGGAGCCACTGCGGATGGTGTCGAGTTACGTCGACCTGCTCGAAACTGAGTACGGCGACGAGTTCGACGAGGAGGCTCACGAGTACATGTCCTACGCAGTCGACGGGGCCAACCGGATGCAGGCGATGATCGACGGCTTGCTCCGCTATGCCCACGTCCAGACACGGGCCCAGCAGTTCGAGCGAGTGGACACGACCGCCGTCGTCGACCAGACCCTCTCCTCACTACACGCGCTGATCGAGGAGACCGAAACGACTGTCGAGACCGGGTCGCTCCCTACCGTGTCCGGTGACCGAAATCAGCTCGCACAGGTGTTCCAGAACCTGGTCGAGAACGCGATCGTCTACACGGCCGAGACGGGAACGGCGCCACACATTGATATCACAGCGACCCGTAGTTCAGGCACGGCGACGTTCACAGTCGCCGACAACGGGCCGGGTATTCCCGACCACTCGGCCGACGATATCTTCGAGATCTTCTCCCGGGGCGGGGAATACGACTCGGAAGGAACCGGAATCGGGCTCTCGGTCTGTCAGCGGATCGTCCGCCGACACGACGGAGAACTATGGGCTGAATCGACGGCCGACGGAGCAAAATTCATGTTTACGATCCCGACAGCACACGACGGAGGACGGAGCGATGACTAGCGGTGTCGACGGTGAGCCGGTCGAGATACTCCTCGCCGAAGACAATCCCGGCGACGTGAAGCTCACGCAGAAGGCTCTCGACCGCGGGCAGGTCCTGAACAACCTCCACGTCGTCAACGACGGCGTGGAGGCGCTGGCGTTCCTGCACCAGGAGGGCGAGTACGCGGACGTACCGCGCCCGGACCTGCTGTTGCTGGATCTCAACATGCCGAAGAAAGACGGGAAAGCGGTGCTGAGCGAGATCAAATCCGACGAGGACCTCAGGCGGATCCCGGTCGTCGTCCTGACGAGTTCGGCCGCCGAAGAGGACATCGTCCAGTCGTACGAACTCCACGCGAACGCCTACCTGACGAAGCCGGTTGACTTCGACGGCTTCCTCGATATCGTCGGCCGGATCGAGGACTTCTGGCTGACGGTCGTCAAACGGCCGCCAGAGTGACCATGGCGGACGAGGCCTCCGACCTCGACGTGCTGCTCGTCGAGGACAATCCTGGCGACGCGAAACTGGTCGAACACCACCTCGAATCGCCGTCAGTCGCCCACTTCGCGGACGATGTCACCATCCGTCACAGGCCGTCACTGGAAGAGGCGAAGAGTGCCCTGGAGTCGGCGACGTTCGACGTCCTGTTGCTCGACCTGGGACTCCCGGGGAGCACAGGCCTCGCGACACTGGACAGGACGACGGAGATCGTCGAAGACGTACCGATCATCGTCCTCACCGGGATGGACGACCGGGAGACGGCGATGGAAGCGATCGAACGCGGGGCACAGGACTACCTGCCGAAAGGGGAACTCGACGGCGACCGACTCGTCCGCTCGCTGCGCTATGCCGTCGTCAGGAGTCGCCAGCAACGGCAACTCGAGCGACAGAACGAGCAGATGGAGTTCTTCAACAGTATCCTCCGTCACGACCTGCTCAACGGTATGAACGTCATCCAGAGCCGGGGCGAACTACTGGCGAGGGAGCTCGACGGCGAGCAGGGCGAGTGGGCCGAGACGATCGTCGACTGGAGCGAGAACGTGACCGACCTCACGAGGAAAGTTCGTTCGACGCTGACGACCCTGACCGACGAAGACAGTACCGAACTGTTCCCGGTCAGGTTGCGCACGGTCGTCGACAGCGAGGTCAAGCGGGCACGCCAGATGGACAACCGGAGTTCGATCACGGTCGAGTGTCCCGACGAGCAGCGTGTCGTGGCCGACGAACTCCTCGGCGACGTGATCGGGAACCTGCTCACGAACGCCGTCGAACACGCGGATCGGCCTGTCGATATCACGGTGACCGTGAGCAGGCACGGAGAGCGAGTCCGGATCGCGATCGCGGACGACGGACCGGGCGTCCCCCCCTCGGAGCGAGAACGGATCTTCGACCGCGGGCACCGCGGCTCCGACTCCTCGGGCACCGGGTTCGGACTGTACTTCGTCGACTCGATGGTGACCACCTGGGGCGGCGACGTCTGGGTCGAGGCGAACGATCGTGGCGGTGCGACCTTCGTCGTCGAACTCTCGGAGCCGTCGGCCGATATCCGCCGCTAGCTTTTTGAGTGCCTCTCCAGTACTGACAGCCAATGGCGACCAAGCGTGAGCTGGCCCAGCAACTCGGTGTGGTGGCGGGATTCGAGGACCCACGAGCGCCGCTGGAACAGTATCGGACCCCGCCCGAACTCGCGGCCCACCTGATCCACCTGGCCGACCTCAGGGGAGATATCGAGGACCGGACGATCGTGGATCTCGGCTGCGGGACCGGGATGCTGGCGCTGGGGGCTGCGCTTCGCGGACCGGACCGAGCGATCGGCCTGGACATCGATCCCGCACCGCTCCGAACGGCGCGAGACAACGAGACGAAGGTGGCCTCGTCTACCTCGGTCTCCTGGGTTCGAGGCGACGCGGAACGGGCTCCCCTTTCGCCGCCCCGCTCGGAGACAACCGTCGTGATGAACCCGCCGTTCGGTGCCCAGTCGGGCAACGAACACGCCGACAGGACGTTCCTCGAGACGACCGCGGCGATCGCAGGCGTCTCCTACTCGATCCACAATCAGGGGAGTCAGGAGTTCGTCGGCTCCTTCGCGACTGACAACGGCGGCACGGTCACGGACTCTTACGAGACGGAGTTCGAAATTCCACACCAGTTCGATTTCCACGAGGACGAGTCCCGGACGGTGACCGCCGAGGTCTACCGGATCGAGTGGCACTAGATGTTGGGGGTGCCGGTCCGCTTTGCGATCTCGACGCGCGTTCGGTCGTAGCTTGCGAGGATCTGTGAGCCGTTTCTGGTGAAGTTGATCTGCCCGGCCGACGTAGTTCGTCCGTATCCGGGAATGGGAGCGGTCCCCAGCGTCCGGTTGGCCATCGAGACCCTGAAGCGAAAGCCCCGTTCGACCGGAGTGAGCGTCACGTTGCGACCCCCGAGGACCACGCCGGCTCGCCGCGACTCGCTCGTGAACGCGAGCGTCCGGTCAGCCCCTGTCGGTCGAAGATACACCTTGTAGACGCTGTCGTTCCCCGTCGGTTTCCACCCCGAGCGGTTGACGTGGACGTCGCGTTCCCAGCCGACGCCGCCGAGTTCGACCGTCGCGAACCCGCGGTTCTTCAGCTGTGATTCGAGGACGACGGTCTGCCAGATCTGCCGGCGGTCGCTGGTGACGATCACCCCGCTCGTGTTGATATCGGTCAGGTCGTCGACCAGCGGGACCGAGATGCTGTTCACGTACCCGTCCGGGACGTTTTCGCCGTAGCTCACCGCGTAGTCACGGACCTCGACGTTCGGTCCCGGTGCGTCCGCGTTCGCGAACTGCGCGACGTTGTAGGGGATCGCCGAGCCCGCGATCGCTGCGGTGAGGACGACGACGACGACGAGCGCGGTCGTTCTCAGCGCCGAGGAGAACTCGAACTCGGGGATGTCGATATCGTACTCCCCGGTCGTCGCCAGCACGATCACTGCGGCGAGCACGAACACGAGTGCGGTTCCAGCCCAGCGGAACATGACGAAGCGACCGTTGCCCTGCGGGACGAACAGCGCCCAGAGTCCCTGAATGGTGGCGAACGCCAGTAGACCGAACCAGACTCGTTTCGGGTCCGGCCACCGATCACGATAGTACACGAAGGCGAACCCGAGCAGGATACCGGAGAGGATCCCGATCGCGTGGCCCTGGATCGCGACGTTGGCCCACCACGGGGTGATGACGCGAGGGCGAGGGACGGTGACGACTCGCGGGTTCTGGATCGCCGTGATCACGAGGCCGAGTACCCTGTCGGCGAGGATCGCCAGGACTGCCGTCAGCGGACGGTTGACGATCGCGAACCCGGCGAACGCGAAGACGACGCCGGAGAAGCCGATCACCGGGCCCAGCGCGAACGCCGCCGTGAACAGGCCGACGAAGAAGACGACGAACGGGACGAGCAGGATTCGGACGATCGGGTTCGTCAGCGGACTCGTGAACGTCTGGGTGCCACGGCGCTGGGGGTAGTGGCCCCAGGCGTACTCAACGATCGGTGCAAACATCGCCGTGCCGACGAGATTCCCGGTGATGTGACCGAGACTGGCGTGGGAGAACGCAGCGGTGAGCATCCCGAGCGGATAGAAGTACGACCAGGATCGAAACGGGATCACGAGCGGATCTCGCAGGTCGTCGAACGCACCCTGGACGAAGAGGTACACACACAGGACACCGAGGATGGAGATCACGGTCCCCCACGGGACACCGAGAACGAGGCGACGACGCAGGTGGGCGAGTGATCCGTCGTCACTGTCGTCTGTTAGCAACACGACGAGCAGCGAGAGAGTGACCGCGCCGAGGACGGTGAACGTCCTGAACGGAACCCACGACGGCACCACGGGCAACGGAACCTGCACCATGTCCCGATGCAGGGACGGTGGTGGCTTATCAGTGACGCCGATCAGTGACGTTCCACGACCCGGTGTCAGTACGCAACCTGGTTCGTATCCGAACCTATATATCGGCCCCGAACTAGAGGAGAGACATAGATGTCCTCGACGTTCACTCCCGAGCCCGACGAGACGTGCCAGGTCGTCGAGTCGTTCGACCTGATCGGATCGAAGTGGCGACTCGCCGTGCTGTACGAACTCCAGAACGGCGAACAGCGGTTCAACGAACTCAAGCGCGAGACAGGCACCCGCTCCAGAACCCTCTCGCGAGTGCTCGACGACCTCCAGGAGCGAGAGTTCGTCGAACGCCGCGTCGAGGAGGCCGCACCGGTCGCGACGTACTACACCCTCACCGAGAAAGCCGAGGCGCTGGCACCCGTGTTCGAGGAGATCAGCGACTGGGCCGACGAGTGGCTCGACGACGACGCCGCGATCCCGGGCTCGACGTAAACGCAGCTTTTTCCACCACTGGGCCCGAGATTCGAGACGATGGGAGTCCGGCCACCGTCTGACGACGGCGACGAACCGAACGCGATCGAGTTCGGCATCGCCGCGCTCGACGCGACACTGAGCGACGCCGAGATCGAATATCCGACCGACAAGCAGACGCTCCGGACCAAGATCGGCCACAGGACAGTCCCCTACGACGCCGCTGGTCACACGGTCACCGTCGAGGACGCCCTTGAAGAGATCCCAAAGAACCGCTTCGAGAACGAGCAGGAACTGTTGAACACCCTCCATCCCGTGTTCGAGGCCCGGAGAGAGGCGACGGGCAACAGCCTGCTCGCACAGCTCCGGTCGCTCGTCCCGTTCTGAGACGGACGGGTGTAGCCGGTTCCCCGGTCGAGCACACGGAGTCGCGCGGTCGATCCGGCAAAGATCTACAACGTTCCGTATGCGACGGGCCGTTGCAGCGATGTCCCGGCGGTCGATTCACTCGGGATGACGATCATCGGGGAGTGACGACAACGGTCTGCCTCCGTCACTGACTGCGAGAACTGGCCGGCTCACTGTTCACATCGCCGGCAGACCGGTCTCTGTGCTCGTCGTCGGCGCCGTCTGTCCCCACCTCGGGCCTCGCGGTATCGTCACTCAATTGCTGTGCGATGTTGCCGAGCTGTCGCGTCTGTTCTCGGTTGAGCGCCACGATCATATCCGAGAGCACGCCGAACATCAGCAACTGGACGCCAAAGAGGAGACCCGAGGCCGCCGCGACCGCGAGGACCTCGTGTGAGACCCCCACGACGAACCACTCGTAGCCGACGTAGATCGCTATACAGAGGCCGGTGAACAGACTGGCGACTCCGACGCTCCCGAAGTAGAACAGCGGGTTGTTGGTCTTGGCCATCCGGTACAGCGTCAGGATGATGACAGCGCCGTCACGGAACGGGTGGAGGTTCGTCTCGGAGTCGTCCGGACGCGCCAGGTAGGTGATGGGGACGACCGTCGTCGTGATCCCGTGTTTGACACACTCGACAGACATCTCGGTCTCGATGCCGAAGCCGTCTGCCGTCAGGTTCAACCGCTGGACCGACGCCAGGGTGAACGCCCGATAGCCAGAGAGGATGTCAGAGAGATAGCGGCCGTGGATGATCGAGAACGCGCTGTTGATGATACTGTTCCCGATCCGATTGAGCCGCGTCATCGCGCCGGACTCCATGTCGGCGAACCGGTTGCCGATGACGTGTTCGGCCTCGCCACGCAGGAGTGGCTCGAGGAGTCGGTCGGCCTCTTCGGGTCGGTACGTCGCGTCGCCGTCGAGCATGAGGACGTACGGCTGGTCGACGTGGCGTTCGATGGCTTCCCGAACGGCCTGACCCTTGCCCGACCCCTCACCGGTCCCGGACTGTTCGACGACCCTGGCACCCGCCTCGGCCGCGAGTTCTCGCGTGCCGTCGTCGGAGTCGCCGTCGATCACGAGGACGTGCTCGAAGCCGTCTTCCACGAACGACTCGACGACATCGCCGATGGTCGCCGCCTCGTTGTAGGTCGGGATGAGGACGCACACCTCGTCACGGTCGGCCATTGTTGACCCATCCACTGTGCGGACTCAAATATATACTGGTGATACTGCGGGTAACACGAGTCCCTGTGTGACGACGACAGACGGAACGATGTCGGCCTGTACCAGATCGACCGCACGCAGTCGTGCCGTCGACTGGGGAACCGTCGAGAACGGTCGGTATCGATGGCTCCTACAGCGTCGAGACCGACACGTTGTCGAACGTCGCTTCGGCGACGACGCCCGGAACCACGCTCGAAACGGCGAGCCCGAGGTACACTGGGTCCGACACGTCGATTCGACGTTCGTCTACGGGGTCCCAGGTGTTACCGTCGGTCGAGAGATACGCCGTCACTCGGTCGCCGATGCGGTCGATTCGGTACCAGTCGACGGTAAACGGTTCAGCAGCGAGTTGCTGGCTCGTCCCGTCTTCACCGCGAACAGTCCGCCAGAGCAACTCCGTTCCGCGGATCGGTGTCGTCCCAGCGTACCCGTATGTCGCGTCCTCCGAGAGGTCGTCGCGAATCATGAGACCAGCCTTGGTGTACTCGCCGACGTGGTCGACATCGACGACCCGCCCTTCGATGCGGGCGGCACCGTCGACGCGAGCGTAGGCGAACTTGAAATCGTTGTACTGTCCCCAGATGTCCTCCCCGTCACCGGCCACGGTCCACTCGTCGGCGTCCTCGTCGTACTCGACGAGACCCGATTCGCGCGGATCGCCGACCGTGGCTGTCTCGGACAGCGAGAGCGACTGTCTGGACAGTGGGGGCGTCCGGTCCGGTGCACCGAGACAGTTCCTGATCTCGAAGCGTGTCCCCGATGCCGTCTCACCCCCTTCGTCGGGCGTTGCTTCACCGTCGTCCAGTTCGCTCTCGGAGACGGTGATCGACCAGTCGTTCCGCGACGCGATGCTCTCGACGATCTCCAGACCGGTGCCCACCTCGTCAGTTGCCCCGTTCGCATCGTCCTGACGTAACCGATTACGGACCTGTTCAGGGAGACCCGGGCCGTCGTCTTCGACGTAGAACCCCCCATCGTCGGTCAGGCCGACGCGAACCGTCACGGCGATCGAGTCGGTCGTCGACTCCGAACCCGCTTCCGCCGGATCTTCGACCCATCGCCGATCGCCAGTGGCGCCGTGATCGACGGCGTTTTGCAACAGGTTCTCGAGCAGCGGGCGCAGTTCCGACTGCTCCGCGTGAGCGAGGTAGTCCTCCGGGAGATCGTTCACCAGTTGGGCCTCGCCAGTCGACAGGATCGACCACACTCCGTCGACGAGCCCGGTGAGGCGGAACGTCGTCGCGTTGTCGGCCTCGGTCCCGCGGTGACTCGCAATCGCGCTCATGTCGTCGATCATCTCCTCCATCCGGTCGAGCGCCGTCTCCACCCGCTCGAACGCCGCGGGATCGCCCGACTCCTTCGCCATCTCGAGATAGCCACTGGCCACCTGAAGCGGGTTCTGGAGGTCGTGTGAGAGGTGGTCTGCGAACTCCCGGAACCGATCGCGGACCTCTTCGAGGCGGGCCTCCTGCTGCTTGAGTTCGGTGATGTCGTGCGAGATGCCGACGAGGCCCTTCAGTTGCTCTTCGTCGTCGTACCACGGTACCTCGGTCGTACGCGACCAGTGTTGGGTCCCTGATGCGCCGTGACTCTCGTCGCGGTTGAACACTGCCGTCCCCGATTCCAACACCGTCAGATCGTCCTCGTAGGCCTCGCGGGCGAACTGCGAGGATTCGTCGCCGTACAGTTCGATATCGGTCTTCCCGATAGCGTCCGATGGGTCCAGTCCATCCCTGATGTCTGCGAGCTTGAGATGACGGCCGGCGGTATCTTTTGCGTACAGCGGCGTTTCCAGTCCGTCGAGCATCGCGTCGAGGATCTCGCTCTCCTCGGCAGCCGTACGATGGCGCACGTAGGCCGACAGTTCGTCTGCGACGACCGTCTGTAACTGATCGTCGTCGGGTGTCTGCAACGTCGCACTCGCTCCAGCGACCGTCGCCGCCGTGGCGATCGAATCGGTGTCGTCCTCGATCACGACGATCAGCGGCAGGTCCGGATCGGTCGATCGGACGTTCCGGCAGCGGTCGACCACCTCGTCGTGGCCCACGCCGTCGTGGAGCACGACGCACCCGCAATTCGTGGATTCGATCCGCTCTGACGCCTCCACTGTCTCACAGGAGATCACGTCGTCGAAATCACACTCGCTCAGGCGACGGGCGAGTTCGTTCGCGACGGACTGGTCTGCCGCCACGCAGACGACCGTCCGTGGTGGTTCGAGGAGGACGTTCATCGACTGTGTATCGTAGTTCGGGATATACCGGTCGGTCGCATAAATTTATCCCGGGAGTGACATCAGTGTCGTGGTGACTCGTAGTAGTCGCAGACGATTCAGAACAAGCCCGCTCATACGGAACGTTGTAGCCGTTTACCGGGTCAACCACACGACTGGTGGGGTCGATCCTGGAAAGGTCTACGACGGTCCCTCTCAGTTGAACGTCGGTTTCCCCTGTGCGTGCCGGATCCAGCGGTTCATCTGCTGGTTGAGCCCCCAGAACAGCACGACGACCATCGCCACGATCGCCAGCACGACGACGACCGCGAGAGCGAGCGGGTTCTCTGCCGGGAGGCCGATCAGACCGATCGCAACGCCGACGAGGATCATCTCCAGCGCACAGCGGACCCCGACCAGAACGAACGGTGGATGTGGTACGTCCGAAGACTCCTCCTGCGTAGCCATGGCCAGTGGTACGGGAGATGTCCACCTCAAGCTTTGGGGCCAGTTTCCCTTTGTTTCGAGGGGGTTTATTCGAACGCCGCCGCTAGAGGAGGTATGGACAATCAGCTGTCACGCCGTGCGGTACTCGGGTCGATCGCGACGGCGGTCGGGGCGAGCGCAGCCGGCTGTCAGGCCCCGGCGAGTGAACCGATGGGACTCCAGTCAGACGACGGTCAGGCTGGGACGCCGGACTCGACGGAATCCGACTCGACAGGTCGGTCGGAGACGAACGGGTACCGGAGTGTCTACGAGGACGTCGTGGACTCGGTGGCGACAGTTCGAACCTATCTCGAAGACGGTGGCGGCGGCCAGGGGAGCGCGTTCGTCTACAACAACGATTACCTCGTCACCAACGAGCACGTCGTCGCCGACGCCGACGAGGTGTACGTCCGGTACCGCGATTCCGGCTGGATCGAGACGTCGATCGCCGCCGTCGACGTGTACAGTGACCTCGCGGTCCTGGAGATCAGGACGAAACCCGAGAGCGCGACGCCGCTGCCGTTCGCCGACGCCGAACCCGGTGTCGGGACCGAAGTCGTCGCGATCGGGAACCCCTTCGGACTCTCGGGGTCCGTCTCGGCCGGCATCGTCAGCGGTGTCGATCGCACGCTCCCGGCGGCAAACGGCTTCTCGATCTCCGACGCGATCCAGACCGACGCGGCGGTCAACCCCGGTAACAGCGGCGGTCCGCTCGTCAACCTCGACGGGGAAGTCGTCGGCGTCATCAACTCCGGGGGCGGCGACAACATCGGTTTCGGCATCTCCGCCGCCCTCACCCAGCGCGTGGTCCCGTCACTGATCCGATCCGGGTCCTACGACCACTCCTACATGGGCGTTCGGCTGACCGACCTGACACCGCCGATCGTCGAGGTCAACGAGCTGGATACCTCCGAAGGCGTGTACATAGACGAAGTCCTCGACGACGGGCCGTCCGGCGGCATCTTGCAGGGCTCGAGCACCGAGACGTCGTTCAACGGCGTCGAAGCGCCAGTCGGCGGCGACGTCGTCGTCAGCATGGACGAGACGCCGCTCCCCTCGCGCCAGCACCTCTCCTCGTTCCTCGCACTGCAGACGACCCCCGGCGACACGATCGCCGTCGAACTGATCAGGGACGGAGAGCGCCGGACCGTCGATCTCCAGCTGGGCGAACGCCCGCCGGCACAGTAATAAACGGAGAACTGCGGGAGATTCATACGGATTACTGTCGCTGTTTACCCGTGATCGTTCACGCTGTCCCGACGATCACCGAGAAGTGACTACAGTACTCCGTATCACTCGATCGATTCCGCGGCGTCACGTTCGATCAACGGCGTCGCGTTCTGCTCAGGCAGCGTCACCACGTCGTCGGTCGAGAGATCGTACTCGCGCTGGTCGATGCCGAAGATCTCGCCAACGTCGTCCGTGATCCGGACGGTCGTGCGGTCGACAGCGGGCGTCGCTGATTCTGACAGTTCGTCGTCGGGTGACTGCGGGGTTGCCGTTTCGGACGCACCCTCACTCGGCGGCGACGGCACAGTGCCACCGTCCGACGCGGGCGAGCCGGGATCGTTCGCGAGCGGATCGTCGGTCTCGACGCCCCCGGTTCCCGGTGGTTCGTCGGGAGGAATCTCCGGGGGGAGATCCGTCTCGTCCCCGCTGGCCCCCATCACGTCTGCTGCGTCGACGGACGATCCGTCGGCGCTCGCACTCGCCCCGGTGCCCGTCGGTGCTTCGGTCGCGGGTCCAGGATCCTGCGTATCGTCGACCGCCGGTTCGCCACTCGCCGACGGTCGATCCGGTGTCGACGTGGCTGGTGGCTCGGACTCTTCCGGTCGGGGCTGCTCGTCCGATTGGGGCCCTTGGTTCTGTCGCGGCTGGTCACCCGACGCCGATTGCTCCGTCGGCGAATCCGACCCGCTCGTCACCGCTCCTGGTGAGGCCTCGCCCGCGAGTACGTCGAGGACGTGATCGCGGTTGTTCTCGATCGCACCGACGAGTGTCTCGAACAGATCCCGCTCTTCGCGAGTCAGTCCCTCTTCCTCGGCCGGCATGTCCGCGGCCGCCAGCGACGCCATCTTGACGATCTTGCCGACGCGGCGCTCGTAGATCGCCTCGACGGTCTGCTCTGCCGTCTTGATATCGTCGCTCAGGCGATTCACTTCGGGGGCATCGAAGGGGTCGTCCGCCCGCTCGGCGGCAGCCTCGCGCTCGTCGCGCAGTTGCTGGATGAACTCCCCCGCGTCCCCGTAGAACGTCTCCCGCAGCTGCTGGAGGCTGTCGGTCTGGCGCTCACGGGACTGGACGGACTGGAGTTCGTCGAGATTCATTCTGGTCCTTTCTCGGCGCGACCGCGGGCCATGGCGAAGACGCCCACGTGCTCTGGGTAGGTTCCAATGCCCGGTTCCAATGTAAAGCTATCGCCACCGAGTTCGACCGGCCCGCCGTCGGTTACTTCGATCGTGATATCGTGGCTCCGGAACGTCTCCGGAACGGCGTCGACCAGCGGATCGAAGGCGTCGAGATCGTCACGGTCGATCCGTCGGACGGCCAGTCCGCTACCGCCGTGCAGACTGCCCGGGAGTCGGATGAGCCGGTTCGTGTCCGTCGTGACTGGCTCGTCGATCGGGGCGTTGTCCTCGGCGACGACCTCGGTCATCAGCACCTTCGCGATCTGGAAGAAAGCCGGGTGGACGTCGATGTTGCCGTTCGACAGCTGGTCGTAGTTCGAACGCGCGGCGTTGACCGCCGCCGTCGCCTTCCCCTCGCCGATCCCCTCGTACTCCCGGAGGCGTTCGACCGCCGCGTCGTCGTCGAGTTCCAGTAGGTCGTCGACGAACGACATAATGTGGCGGTGGGCGCGGGCGCTCCAGCCCCCTTCGGTCGCCAGGGTCCGCTTCTGGGCGGGCGAGGTACGGCCAGCGGTGCCGGCGACGGCCTCCTCGTCGATCAGTTGCTCGAACTCCAGTCCGATCCCACGAACGTAGTCGACGATCTCGCGGCGTGCGTCCCGTTCGAGCGTCTGGATACCCGCGTCGCGGACGTGGACGTGGTAGCCACGTCCGCCCGAGAACACGACCGTCAGGTCCTCGAAGCCGAAGTCGTTCTCCAGAAAATCCAGGAGTCGCAGGAGTGCGTCCTTGCACTTTGCGAGCATCTGCCCGTAGCTGTCCTCGCCCAGTTCCACCGACGGGAGGTGGTCCGCGTCGAGGTCGAAGACGAGGTCCGACGAGCGCCACTCCTTGGCGCCCATCGAGGAGGCGCTCGGATCGCGATAGCGGCCGGCCGAGAAGTAGACGTGTTTCGGGCGCTTGCGCGACAGGAAGTCGCCGAGTTCGCCCAGGTCCAGCAGCGAGCGGTGGCGGACCATCGTCTCGCCGGGTCCCTCGGTCCACGGGATGAACCCCCACTCGCGCTCGTTGGCGTCCGGCGGGGGCGTGAACTCGGCCCGGCGATAGTGATCGCCGAAGCGGCCCCGCAAGTACGCTTGCGTCCGCTCTTCCATCTGAACACTCATTTGCGGACCGCCATCAAAGGAGTTGCGCCTCCGGACCGATCGATGCTCTCGACGTCTCTTCACCCGGGGACGAACGACCGATTAGCCACGCAGAAGCTTCGAGAGCTTCTCGCGGATCGTCTCGTCACCGAGTTTGAGGTAGTAGGCGTCGCCGCCGTCCTCGTAGTAGTTGTCGATCTCTCGACGGCGCTCGAAGCCGAGGTGTTCGTAGAAGGCGATAGCGTCGCGGTTTGTCGCGCGGGCGTGACAGGTGACGCTCCCGTAGTCCTCCGAGACGCGGGCGATCAGTCGCTTGCCGAACCCGTGGCCGCGGTACTGTTTGTCGACGGCCAGAAAGAGAACGTAGCCGTCACTCCGGACCGCAGCGAAACCGATGAGACGGTTGCGAGAGCCGTCGATGTAGAGGTACACTCGCGATCGGCGATAGGCGTCGCTGAAAAAGCCCCGTCGCTGTCTGAGGACTCCGTCCGCCTTTCGAATTCGCTCTTTCAGCTCCCAGGCAGCATCCACGTGATCGTCGTTCCCGCGGTCGACGATCCGCGATTCGACGTTGACGCTCACTAAGGGACATAGCTAGTACGAAAGTATAATTTTACCGGTCGGGTTTTTGACACCGGAGGGCAAAGGGCCGATATGGAGCAGCCAGAATCCTCTGAACAGCGAGCGAGACGCATGATCGTTCGCCAGCAGCTCAAGGACGCGATGTTGACCGGTATCGGGCTGACGGTTCCGCTGATCGTTACTATCTTCGTTTTGCTCTTCTTCGCGAACTTCCTGGGGAACGTCCTCACTCCGGTTGCCAGGGGGTTGAGCGAGTTTCTGGGGCTTGGAACGGACTACGACGTGGTCCTCCTGGAAGTACTGACGGCAGTGACGATGATCGGGTTCATCCTGGTGATCGGGCTGATCGCCGAAGCGACCTCCGGCCAGCGGATCGAGAACGCCTTCGACGCCACGATGGCACGAATCCCGGCCGTCGGATCGGTGCACACGAGCGTCAACGAGATGAGCGACGTGTTGCTGTCGACGGACTCGGAGAGCTTCCAGGAGGTGTACCTCGTCAAGTACCCGTCGAGGGGGTCCCATGCGCTCGCGTTCCTGACCGCCGCTACGCCCGACTACGTCGCCGACGCCGTCGGATCGACCGAGATGGTGACGCTGTTCATGCCGATGGCACTGAATCCGGTCATGGGTGGGCACGTCATTAGTGTAGATGCGTACCGGCGACCGTCGCGACGTGGAGCACGATTGCCGGTACATCGCTACACTACTCCGTATCAGGTCGACATCACGCGGACGACGTGATTTCCGGCGAGGTCCAACCAGACGGCACAGACAGAGTTAGGCGTCAGTAGCCCGAACGACCAGTATGGACAGGCAGCGTCTCGTTCGACGGCTGACTGCACTCGTCGCGACAGTACTGCTCTCTCGCCCCGCGCTCGCACACGTCGACTACGTGACCGATCCGACGGGCGACACCCTCGACGCGGTCGCGTTCCTCCGGGAAACGCTCTCGAATCCGTTCAACGCGGCGCTGTTTGGCGGTGTCACTGTCGCAGTGATCGCCGGAGTCGCGCTCTACCTGCGCTATCGGCCCCGAATCAGGGACCTGGAAGTGCTGGGCGAGACGCTCGCCACGTACGACGACCTGATCCCGTGGATGTTGCGCCTGGCGCTGGGACTCCCGCTCGTGGGCGCAGGATTTCAGAGCTACCTGTTCGCGCCGGCTCCGTCGCTCGCGTTCGAGAGCGCGTTCCTGCGGGTGGTGCTGATCGGCGTCGGCTTCTGTATCCTGTTCGGGCTGGGGACCCGAATCGTCACGACGATCGGAACGGTGCTCTACCTGTTCGCGCTGACGGTCAGCCCGGACGCACTACTGGCCCTGGAGTACTTGCCAGGGTTCGTCGCACTGTTCCTGCTGGGCGGCGGGCGACCGAGCGCCGACGACATCCTGCTCCAGATCGCCTCGACGGACGGGACGATCTACGGACGAATCGATCCCGTCCACCTCCTGAAGGCGTGGCTGGACGACCACACGAAGCCGTATCGCCCCTACGTCCCGACCGTGCTCCGGGTCGGGCTGGGCGTCTCGTTCATCTTCCTCGGCGTGACCCAGAAACTCGGTTCACCGGCACGGTCGATCGCCGTCGTCACGAAGTACGACCTCACCGCCGTCGTGCCAGTCGATCCCGGTCTCTGGGTCGTCGGCGCGGGCGTCGCGGAAGCTGCCGTCGGTCTCGCGCTGATCGCCGGGCTCCTGACGCGGGCCACCGCCTTCGCCGCGTTCCTGCTGTTCACGACGACGCTCTTCGGCCTGCCCGACGACCCGGTTCTCGCCCACGTCACACTCTTCGGTATGGCTTCGGCGCTCGTCACACTCGGCGGCGGCCCGTTCTCGCTCGACCGATACCTGAGCGAGTCGCAACCGGCCGAGACTGACGTCGTGCCGACGGCAGACTGATTAGGGTTCTCGCAGCCGGTCGAAGAGAACAAGCCTCTCGACCGGTGCTGCTGTTCGTTGCTCTCGGGAGAGAATCTACGAAAGACTACGATACCCCCTATCGGACGACCGGCCTCCGCACCGCGAGTCCCGCTCGCGTGCATCGAGAGATCGTCAGGTCGGCCACTCGTCGAGTTTCGTTCGGTTGCCATCGTACTCGTAGAGGATCTCGATCCGTGTCGACGAGGCGACCGACGTTCCGAAGGCGTTGCGCTCACTCAGCTGGACGAGGTCGCCCCGCTCTACTGCCGTCGTGTTGTTCGTGCCCGCGACTGCCGCCCACGTCACGTCCCGGTCGGCGCCGACGAAGTGGACTTTCCCGGCTTCCAGTTCGTCGCCTTGCGAGTGAGTGACAAGGAGGACGCTACTCTGTTCGACGTAGTCGTAGGTGAAGTTCGCCGACGGCGGTCCGGTGTCCTCGTCAGTGACGACGAGGACGTTGAGCCCGACCGAGGCGGTCACCAGCACGGTGATGCCGACCAGTATCGCGACGCCGGCGCTCTCCGAGAGCCCACGGTCGTCGGTCGCCAGCCCCGTCGTCATACTCACTGGAAGGTGTGTATCCGTGGTTAAATATGATTCGCCGGTTGGGGAAAGCCCTTGGTGACGGCGATACGATCACGCGTATGATCGACGAGACCGTCGAGGAGATCGCGGAGATGCAGACCCACAGCTCCTCGGTCGTCGCCGTGAAGGCAGCGACCGCCCTGTCGGACCTCACCGAGCGGGAGTTCCCGACCGTCGAGGAGTACCTGCGAACGCTCGAACGCAACAGCAGCGCGCTACGTCGGGCGAACCCCTCGCACGCGTCGCTCCACACGACGCAGCGAGCGATCGTCGAGCGCGTGACCGAGGCCGACCCAGGGACCGTCGAGGCGGCCAAGGCCGAGACCGAGGCCGCGATCGAGGACGTCATCGAGCAGGTCGAGGCGGCGAAAGACCGTGCAGCCAGTCGCTGTGGCGATTTCGTCGAGCCCGGCGCGACGATCCTGACGCACGACTACTCGTCGACGGTGCTGGGTGCGATCGAACACGTCATCGAGAATGCCGAGCCGGTCGATCTGACGGTGTACGCGACGGAAGCGCGTCCGCGCTATCTCGGTCGGAAGATGGTCCGCGAACTGGCGACCTACGACGGTGTCGACGTCCACCTGATCGTCGATAGCGCTGCTGGACACTATCTCCCGGAGTGTGATCGAGTCCTCGTCGGGATGGACTGTATCGTCGGCGAGACGCTGTACAACCGTGTCGGGACGTACCCGATCGCGACCGCGGCGGCAGACTGCGACGTGCCGATGACCGTCGTCGGATCGGAGGCGAAACTGATCGACGGCGGGTTCGCGTTCGAAAACGAGTTCCGGTCGACCTCGGAAGTGATGCGTGAGCCGGCCGAGGGGTTCTCCGTCGAGAACCCGGCCTACGACGCGACGCCGACCCACCTGCTGGATTCGGTCGTCACCGACGAGGGCGTCGTCGAATACTAGAGGAGCTGCCGAGACGCGACCTCCGTGCCACAGTCCGGGCAGACGAACTCTCTCGTCTCGCTGCCGGAGCGAAGGATCCAGTTTTCGCCGGCCGCACTTTCGAATCCACAGGTCGGACAGATGAGAATCGATTTACTACGTTCACTCGCAACGGGCGGTTCTCGTCCACCGTGTGTGGTGGAACACGTGTCGATACCAGTCATCGAATTGTGGTAGCGTCTGGACGGTCAAATACCTGTTGGATAATTGTTTAATTGTTCCTGTAGTACGACCACAGTCTGTCGGTAACGATCGTTACGAAACGTCGAGAGACCGTGACAGAGGCCACCTCGCATGAACGTTCTGTCTACTGGGCTGGCCGTTCTCACCGCTGGTGCAGAAGGACATCTCCCGGACCGCTACGCAATCCTTTTGCCACGAGCGCAGAATGCATCACTATGACGACTGGTGGTGCCATCGCGCAAACGACGCCGACACCGACGCCGACCGACGCGTCACCGGTCCCGTTCGAGTTGTTTCCGGCGTGGATCCCGGAGTGGGTCCTGAACCTCGGCACTGCGATCACCGTTATCGCCTTCGCCTATGTTGTCTCTCGACTCCTCATCTCGCTGTTCGGCCGGCGCATCGCCCAGCGGTTCAGGCGACCGAGCCTCACCAGAACGGCCATACGAGGAATCAGAGTGGTCGTGTTTCTGCTGGCGTTCCTGACGATCCTCCGGATTTACGGGCTCCGCCTGGGCGACATATCGCTCTCGGTCGCCGTGTTCTCCGCCGTCGTGGGTGTGGTACTCGCACCGATCGTCGGCTCGATCGTCAGCGGCGTCTTCCTGCTGGCCGACCAGCCATACGAGATCGGTGACATGATCGAGCTCTCCGACACCGACACTCGCGGGTTCGTCGAAGACATCACGCTCCGGTACACGAAGATCTTCACCCTCGACAATACCTTCATCGTCATCCCGAACGGGACGATCCGCGATCGAGACGTGGTCAACTACTCCGCCGAGGACCCCAGAACGCGCCTGCGCCTCGACATTCTCGTGACCTACGAAGGCGATCTCGAAGAAGCACGCGAACTGATCGAACGCGCCGCGAGAAACGTCGACGTGGTGATCGAAGGCGGTCCGGACATCCGCGTCGGCGCGGCCCGCTACCCCGCAGCGCCGACGTGCTACATCGACTCCTTCGCCGACCACGGCGTGAACCTCGCGCTGCGCTACTGGATCAAAGAGCCGTACAAGTTGCTCGCGGCTCGTTCGAAGGTCCAGAGCAACGTCTGGGCGGCACTCGAAGACGCCGACGTGGAGATCGCCTACCCCCACTCGCACCTCCACTTCGACGAGACGAGCGGCGAACTACCGGTATCGTTGCGCGAAGAGGACGCAGGCGAGTTCAGCGAGGAACGGGACGGCGAGCCAGACGGGTCCCTTTAGTCGACACCGCTCTTCAAAAACCCTTCTTCGAACGAGTTCGGTCGCGTTCCCCACTGGTAGGAACGCCTAACCCGGTTTTTGGCAGTTTGCTACGCAGGCACAGTTATGAAGGGACTCCGGTGTGGTGGACCATTATGTATGTCAATAAGTACGAATCGGTTGTCACGATGGGCTCTATCCGGGTGGCAACTGACCGGAGACGGTAGCTCCGAAACGCACGACAGAGCGGTCGGGATGTGGTGAGGCGATGAGACGCAACACGATACTGATCCTGGCGTTGATCGTCACGGTGCTACTGCCGATGTGGTACGTCGGACTCCACGGCGAAGCACCCTCCGAGGAGATAGCGATCGACGAGAGCGTGACGGACCTCCGGCCACTCCAGGGGTTCCTCGATACGCCGAACAAACTCTCTCCGAGCCAGGTCGGCGTGATCGTCTGGGTCGCGTTGTTCGGCCTGGTCGGCGCACTGACGGCTGTCCATCGGTTCATGAACGACGCCGTTCGCCCGCCCGACGACACCGAGGCCGAAGCGGTCGCCGACGGCGGCACGGTGTCGCTGCCCTGGCTCGAAACCGACGATCGCTGGATCGTCGAGTACCACGACGCCTCGGACGCCATCGAGGGGCTGGTCGCGATGGGGGGGCTCACGGTCCTCGCCATCGTCTTCGCGGCGCTGTTTACCGGCGAGTACCTGACGCTGGGTCGCACCCAGTACTTCGGCGTCTACGCCGCAGGAATGTTCCTCTCGCTGGCGCTGTCGACGGTCGCGTACTATGCGTGGTTCATGCCACACATCGAGGTCGCGGAACACAGGGGGCACGACTAATGGACTACCCGAAACCCGACGACGAAGGCGACGACGAACCGTCCGACGACTACTGTCCCTGCGAGGATCCGAGCGCAGTACCCGACACGACCCAGCCGAGCATCTTCGAGGACGAGCGGGGAGAACTGAAACGCCGGGACTTCGCGAAGTTCCTCGCGACCGCCGGGGGACTGACCGCGATCGCGAGCCTCGCGGCACCCCTCTCGGGCCTGACGCAGGTCTTCGAACGCGGCTACAGTGGCCCGGTCTACTCCGACGGCATCCACCTCGTCGACGAGGCGGGCGAACGCCTCACCGAGAGCGCGCTCTCGGAGGGCGAGCAGATGACCGTCTTCCCCGAACCCCGGCCCGGAATCGAGGACGCGCCGACCCTGCTGGTGCGCTTCCCCGAGGGCGAGTACGGCGGCGACACGAACATGGCCTACACCGTCAGCGGCTACGCCGCCTACTCGAAGGTCTGTACGCACGCCGGCTGTATGGTCTCGAACCGAGACGGGAACACGCTCGTCTGCCCGTGCCACTTCGGGAAGTTCGACCCGCTCTCGGGGGCGGCGGTGACGGACGGACCGCCGGGACGCCCGCTCCCGCAACTGCCGATCACGGTCACGAGCGACGGGTTCCTGGTGGCGACGGGCGACTTCGAAGGGGCCATCGGCCCCGGAGGTGAGTGATGTCTCGCGCAAAGCAGGCCTACGACTGGGTCGATTCGCGACTCGACCTCGAAAACGGGCAGACCTTCCTCGGGAAAGCGTTCCCGGCCGAGGACTCGTTCCTGCTGGGGGAGGTCGCGGTCTTTTGCTTCCTCTTGCTGATTCTGACTGGCGTCTTCCTCGGGTTCTTCTACGAGCCCTCCACGAGCGCCGTGGCGTACGACGGCCCCGTCGCAGAGTTCCAGGGCGAGGACATGCCCGAGGCGTTCGTCTCGGTGCTGCACATCACGTACGCTGTCCCGTTCGGGATGTTCATCCGACGACTCCACCACTGGGCGGCCCACCTGTTCGTCGCCTCGATCGGGTTACACATGTTGCGGGTCTTTTTCACCGGTGCCTATCGCAATCCCAGAGAGCCGAACTGGATCGTCGGCACCGGGCTGGCGGTACTGGCAATGGGGGCGGCCTACACGGGCTACGCGCTCCCCTTCGACGAGTTCGCCGCGACGGCGACCGGGATCGGGTACAATCTCAGCATCTCGATCCCGATCGTCGGGGATTTCCTCGCGCAAATTATCTTCGGCGGAGAGTTCCCGAGCAGTGCGACGATCCCGCGACTGTACTTCCTGCACGTCCTGCTCATCCCACTGGCGATCATGGGCGGACTGGCGCTGCACATGTTCATCCTGATCCGCCAGAAGCACACCGAAGCCGCTCGGGACAGCGATATCGAGACCGGGCGCGAACAGGTCGACCAGGAGAACGACGACGTGATCGTCGGCCTTCCCGCGTTCCCGAATCAGGCCGCTGTCTCCGCCGTGGTGTTCTTCCTCACGGCCGCGACGCTGTCCCTCCTGTCGGGCCTGCTCCCGGTCCACAACGTCGCCGAGTACGGTCCGAACGACCCGGCGAGCACGCCGGCCCTCATCATGCCCGACTGGTTCCTGATGTGGGTGTACGGGTTCCTGAAACTGTTCCCACAGTGGCTGAGCTTCGAGATCGGCCCGATCCACGTCAGCACGGAGTTCCTCGGCGGAATCGTCCTACCGGGGCTCGTGTTCGGTGCGATCATCGTCTGGCCCTTCATCGACCGGACGCCAGAGGCGACGCACTTCACGGTCGATCCGCTGAACCGGGCGTGGCAGACCGCCGTCGGCGTCGCTGCCGTCGCTTTCATCTTGATCGCCTCCATCGCGGGGATGAACAACATCCTCGCCGATCAGGTACTGGAGACGACGACCACCGTCGTCAATCCGATCCTGACGGGGGCGCTCCTGCTCGTCCCGCCGATCTTCGGCGGGATCACCTACCTCCTGTTGCGGGACGGTACTTCGACCGAACCAGCCGACGAGGAGGGTGAGGGGGTCGCCGCCGACGGGGGGCCAGCGGAGCCGAAAGCGCCGGGCGAACTTCCGGAGGGTGACGACGATGACTGAGATCGCGCTCTCGAATCGACAGTATCGACTGCTGGACACGGCGAGCAAACTGCTCGGCCTCGGCCTCGTGGCCGTCGGCCTCGAAGTCGGCGGGTCGACGCCGACCGGATTCGTGCTCGCCGTCGCGGGCTGTCTCTGTGCGACTGCAACGGTGTTCCTGACCCATGAGTAAACACGATCCAGAGAGCGACCGGTGGATGGACAGTTCCGGAATTACGCGGCGCGACTTCGTTCGCGGCCTCGGTGCGGCATCGATTGTCGGCGCGACCGGCCTGTCCTTCGCGGACCAGGAGATGACGGGCCTGCAGGCCGTCGACGACCCGATCGGTTCGTACCCATACCGCGAGTGGGAGGACCTCTACCGCGAGGAGTGGGACTGGGACTCCGTGGCCCGGTCGACCCACAGCGTCAACTGTACCGGCTCCTGCTCGTGGAACGTCTACGTCAAGGACGGGCAGGTCTGGCGGGAGGAACAGGCTGGCGACTACCCTGTGATCGACGACGATCTCCCCGACCCCAATCCGCGTGGGTGCCAGAAAGGTGCGTGTTACACCGACTACGTCAACGCCGACCAACGCGTCTTGCACCCGCTCCGCCGCACCGGCGAGCGAGGCGAAGGGCAGTGGGAGCGGATCAGCTGGGACGAGGCGCTCACCGAGATCGCGGATCACGTCATCGACGAGGTGCAGGCCGGCCGGTACGACGCCATCTCCGGGTTCACGCCGATCCCGGCCATGTCGCCCGTGTCCTTCGCCAGCGGCTCCCGCCTCGTCAATCTGCTCGGCGGCGTCTCACACAGCTTCTACGACTGGTACTCCGACCTCCCGCCGGGCCAGCCGATCACCTGGGGGACCCAGACCGACAACGCCGAGTCCGCGGACTGGCACAACTCGGACTACATCATCGCGTGGGGGTCGAACATCAACGTCACGCGCATCCCCGACGCGAAGTACTTCCTCGACGCGGGCTACGAGGGAGCCAAGCGCGTCGGCATCTTCAACGACTACTCCCAGACGGCGATCCACACCGACGAGTGGATCGCGCCCGAAGGCGGGACCGACACCGCGCTCGCGCTCGGGATGGCCCAGACTATCGTCGACGAGGAACTGTACGACGAAGCCCACCTCGAGGAGCAGACCGACATGCCGCTGCTCGTTCGCGAGGACACCGGGAAGTTCCTGCGTGCGAGCGAGGTCGGGATGGCGGACGGCGCCGACGACCCCGACAAGGTGTTCGTGATGGTCGACGGCGACGGGAACCTCCGGCGCGCGCCCGGTTCGCTCGGCGAGCGCGACGGGCAACACGACTCAGAGGCGAGTATCGAACTGGAGTTCGATCCCCAGTTGTCGGTCGAGCGCTCCGTCGAGACCGGCGACGGCGAGGTACAGGTCCGCTCGGTCTGGGAGAATTTGCGGGACGAACTGGGCCAGTACACCCCCGAGTTCGTCCACGAGGAGACGGGCGTCGGCGAGAACACCTACCAGCGGGTCGCCCGCGAGTTCGCGAACGCCGACGCGGCCAAGATCATCCACGGCAAGGGCGTCAACGACTGGTACCACAACGATCTGGGCAACCGGGCGATCCAGTTGCTCGTGACCTTGACGGGCAACCTCGGCGAACCCGGCACGGGGCTGGACCACTACGTCGGCCAGGAGAAGATCTGGACCTTCCACGGGTGGAAAGTCCTCTCGTTCCCGACCGGGAGCGTTCGCGGGGTGCCGACGACGCTGTGGACCTACTTCCACTCGGGCATCCTCGACAACACCGACCCCGATACGGCCGAGAAGATCCAGCACTCGATCGACGAGGGCTGGATGCCGGTGTATCCGTCGGAACGGGACGACGGGAGTCGGCCCGACCCCTCGACGATGTTCGTCTGGCGGGGGAACTTCTTCAATCAGGCCAAGGGCAACGTCGCCGTCGAGGAACAGCTCTGGCCCAAACTCGACCTCGTCGTGGACATCAACTTCCGGATGGACTCGACGGCGATGTACTCCGACATCGTCCTGCCCGCGGCCAGCCACTACGAGAAGTACGACCTGAACATGACGGACATGCACACGTACGTGCACCCGTTCACGCCAGCAGTGGAGCCGCTGGGTGAAGCCAAATCCGACTGGGAGATCTTCCGACTGCTTGCCCAGAAGATCCAGGAGCGAGCGACCGAGCGTGACGTGGATCCGGTCGAAGATCGGACGTTCGACCGCACTATCGACCTGACGACGATCTACGACGACTACGTTCGCGACTGGGAGACCGAAGAGGAGGGAGCGCTGGAAGATGGGCGGGAGGCCTCCGAGTTCATTCTCGAACACAGCGAGGAGTCCAACCCGAGCGAGAGCGACGAACAGATCACCTTCGACGACACCGTCGAGCAGCCCCAGCGGTTGGCCGCTGCGGGGGACCACTGGACCTCCGACATCGAGGAGGGCGAGGCCTACGTCCCCTGGCAGAGCTACATCCAGGACAAGGAACCCTGGCCCACCTTCACCGGCCGCCAGCAGTACTACGTCGACCACGACTGGTTCCTCGAACTCGACGAGCAACTCCCGACCCACAAGGAGGGGCCGGAGAACACCGGTGGCGACCATCCCCTGAGCTACAACACGCCCCACAGCCGCTGGTCGATCCACTCGACGTGGCGCGAGAACTCGAAGATGCTCCGGTTGCAACGCGGCGAGCCGACGGTCTATCTCAACCCCGAGGACGCCGAGGAGCGCGGCATCGAGGACGGCGACACCGTCGAAGTGTTCAACGACATGGGCAGCGTCGAGGTGCAGGCCAAGATCTACCCGTCCAGCGAACCCGGGACGGTCCGACACTTCTTCTCCTGGGAGAAGTTCCAGTACCCGGACGACCAGAACTTCAACACGCTCGTCCCGATGTACATGAAGCCGACCCAGCTGGTCCAGTACCCCGAGGACACCGGCGAACACCTCCACTTCTTCCCGAACTACTGGGGGCCGACCGGCGTCAACAGCGACGTTCGTGTAGACGTTCGGCCAGCGGGAGGTGACGACGAATGAGCAGTCAGGACGAGGGGACGCCGGGCGAGGATACCCACATCAACGTCGCCGACGGGATCGACCACCAGGTCGCGATGGTGATGGACCTCAACAAGTGCATCGGCTGCCAGACGTGTACGATTGCCTGCAAGAGCCTCTGGACGGAGGACGGCGGCAGCGAGTACATGTACTGGAACAACGTCGAGACCAAGCCCGGCGAGGGGTACCCGCGGGGCTGGGAGGACTCCGGCGGCGGCTGGCAGTCCGAAGAACACAGCGACCGCCAGCCCGGCGAGATCCCGAGTCAGGAGGACTACGGCCGGGCGTGGGAGTTCAATCACGACGAGATCATGTACGAGGGCAGCGACGAACCGCTCCGGCCACGCGAGGGCGCGGAGTGGGGGCCAAACTGGGACGAGGATCAGGGCGCGGGCGAGTACCCCAACAGCTACTACTTCTACCTCCCGCGGATCTGCAACCACTGCACCCACCCTTCCTGTGTCGAGGCCTGTCCAAGATCCGCCCTCTACAAGCGCGAGGAAGACGGCATCGTCCTCGTCGATCAGGACCGCTGTCGGGGCTACCGCTACTGCGTCGAGGGGTGTCCCTACAAGAAGGTGTACTACAACACCGTCTCGAAGAAGTCCGAGAAGTGCATCTTCTGCTACCCGCGCATCGAGGGTGAGGGTCCGAACGGCGAGACCTTCGCCCCCGCGTGCGCCGAAGAGTGCCCCCCGCAACTCCGACTCGTGGGCTTCCTCGACGACGAAGACGGTCCGATCTACAAACTCGTCGAGGAGTACGAGGTCGCGCTCCCGCTCCACCCGGAGTTCCGGACCCAGCCCAACGTCTACTACATCCCGCCGTACGCCCCGCCCCAGCACTCCGACGAGGGCGAATCGGTCGACGTCGACCGGATCCCGCGTCAGTACCTCCGTGACCTGTTCGGCGACCGTGTCGACCGGGCGCTGGACACGATCGAACGGGAACGACAGAAGACCAGACAGGGCGACGACAGCGAACTCATGGAGATCCTGCAGGACAAGAATCCGGCAGAACAGTACCGCTTGGAGGTCTTTGAAAATGAGTAAGCGAACGGAGCGCCAGCGGAGAGCGCGCACGAATTTTCAAGCTCGCCAGGGCTTGGCTCTGGAGGTGTTCGAAGATGAATGAGAATCACCGAGCGCTCGGCGCGGCCGCACTCGTCGCAGCGCTCGTCGTCCTCTCGACGGTCGTCGCACCGCTGGCCAGCGCCCGGCCGGCCCACGAGATCCCAGTGGTTCAGAACCCCGAGGGGAGCCTCGCGGCGACGGACGCGAGCGGTTGGGAGGCGGTTCCGGCGGCCGATATTCACCTGACGAGCGCGCCCTCCGGCGTCCCGAACGCCGACGATACGACGATCGAACGCGTCCACGTGCAGGCCGCGACGACGGACCAGCGGCTCTACCTGCGTCTGGAGTGGACGGACGCGACCAGAGACGCCAACGCGAGCGACATCCGTGGGTTCACGGACGCCGTCGCGGTCCAGTTCCCGGCCAACCGGAGTTCACGCCCGCCGATCGCGATGGGTGGGCAGAACAACATGGTCAACGTCTGGTACTGGGGCAGTGACGCCGGGACCCAGGAACTGCTGGCCGGCGGCGCTGGCTCGACGACGCCGTTCCAGAACCCCGCGGTCGAGACGGACGCCACCTACCAGGGGAGCGGCGAGAACGCCACGTGGACGGTCGTCTACTCCCGGAACCGGGAGGTAGCGAGCGCCAACCGGACTGCGATCAGCACCGACGGCAACCTCGACGTGGCCTTCGCGGTCTGGAACGGTTCGAACGGCGAACGCGCCGGCCAGAAGGCCGTCAGTGAGTGGCACTACTTCCCGATGTCCGGCGGTCCAGGCGGTCCGCCCTACGAGACGCTGCTGTGGACCGTCGCCGGACTGGCGGTCGTGGCTATCTCGGCCGTGACCGCCTTCGGCGTCCACCGCGCACGAGGGGGGATGGAGTGATGGCCGCGACCGTCGACGCGCCCGACGATCTGGATCTCGATGCCGCGGCACGGGCGACGCTGTACCGGGCCCTGGCCCACGCTTTCCAGTACCCCGACGAGGCGTTCCACGAAGCGGCCGCCTCCGGGGCGCTGGAGACGGAACTTGGGGCCTGCATCGATCGGACCGGACTCGATATCGACCTGCCCTCGATCGGGACCGACGACGACTACGAGACGCTGGCCGCTCGCTACAACGACATCTTCGAACTCGGCTACAGCGAGTACACCGACCGCACCGACGGCTCGCTCGATGCACAGGGACCGCCGGTCCCGCTGTACGAGTCGAAGTACAGGCCAGACCGTTCGTGGAACGACGTGAACCTCGACCTCGCGCGGGCCTACCAGTTCTACGGCCTCGAGATCGACCAGGAAGACCGGGATAACCACGACGCGTTGTCCTACGAACTGGAGTTCGCCGCCTTCCTCGCGCGCCGCGAGGCCGCCGTCGACGGCGAGAATGCGGCAGCCGCTCGGCTGGACTTCCACGATCGCCACCTCGGACATCTCGCGGCCGGCGTCGCGGATCGACTCGCCGACGAACCGGGCACCGACATCTACGGTCCGCTGGCCGAACTGCTCGAGGCCGTCGTTCGAGCAGACCGAAACGACCTCGCCGAACGCGAGGCGGAACAATGAGCGCGATCGTCGTGGAGGGCGAGGGATGACCGCCAGCGAGACGGAGACGCTGGGCCTCCGAGCGAACCAGCGTCCCTCGCGGCGCACGATCGCCACCGTCGTCACGGGGCTGGCCGCCACCGCACTGCTCGCCCGCTTTGCCGTCGCAGTCGCTGTCAACGCACCCGTCGGCCCGTCGACGAGCCCCCTGGAACTGATCGAGCAGGGGACGACCGGGCTGGCGGCGCTCGCTGCAGCGTGGCTCGGCGCGACCGAAGACGAACCGATGGCCGGCGTCGGCCTCCTCTTCGTCGGCGTGTTTGGCCTGTTGTCGGCTGTCGTTGGACTGGCGATCCCGGCGGCCGTCGCCGTCGTCGCGGGCACCGCCGCCGTCGCTGTGGCTGTCCGCGAGGATCTCACGCCGGTCACGGCCGTCGCGACGGTACTCCTCGTCGGCGGGCTCGCCGTATCGCTGGTCGGTGGACTCGGCGCGACGACGCTCCGACCGATCGGGTCGACGCTGGCACTGCTGGCCGTCGCGGCGACGCCTGCCTTCGCGGCGACCGACCGACGAGCGCTCGTCGGTGGCGCGGTGGCATTCGCCGCCGTCGTCGCGTTCGGTCTCGCCAATCCGTTCGTCACCGGCGCGATCACGCTCGTCGGCAGCGGCGTCGTCGGCTCGTCGCTCCCGGTCGTCGCACTCGCGGTGGCCGGCGCGGTCACCACAGGCTCGGCGGCACTCAGGGAGCGGCGGTGGGCGCTGCTTTCCGGCGTCGCACTGATTGCCTTCGCGGGCGTCCCCGGGACGCTGGCACGCGCCATCCCGTTCGCACTGGGAATCACGACGCTGCTCACGCTGGGGGTGGGCGAATGAGCGAGCAACGCGAAGTGAAATCGCCCGCCTCGGGAGAGCTTTGCTCTCCCGGTGGTTCCGAGAGCGAACGGAGTGAGCAATCGGGCAACCAACAGCGCGACGCGCTGGAGGTGCGCGAATGACGGACGACGAGTTCCAGCAACACGTCGAGGAGGAACCGGACCCACAGCTCGATCCGGCCCGCAGTCCGGGTCTGCACGCCGACATCGAGGCGCTGGAAGACATCGAGGTGAGCCGCGACGACGTGACCATCGGCGAGGCGACGCCCGAAGAACTCGCGGCGACCGACACCGAACCGGTCGAGGGTGAAGATCCGGCCGACCTGCTCGTCGATCTGGAGAGCGAAAGTAACGTGGACCGACGGCGGGCCGCGCTCGCACTGAAGGACCGCGAGACCACGGAAACCGTGATTGCGGGGCTGGCCTACGCTGCGACCAACGACTCGGACGACGACGTTCGTCAGTTCGCCGTCGAAGCGCTGACTGCACACGGGAGCACTGCTGACGACGAGAGCAGGACTGAAGAGAGTGGAACCGACGGGGCCAGCAAAGCAGACGAAGTCGCCGCCGCGGTCGCCGTCGAACTGCTCGCTGATCCCGACCCGTGGGTCCGCGCGGAGGCCGTCGTCGCGCTGGACAACGTCGACCGTGCGGCCCACGAGCGCGACCTCCGGGAGGCCGTCGAAGACGATCACCACGCGGTCCGCCGGAACGCTGCGATCTCGCTGTTCAAACTCCGCGGCGAGGAGATGGCCGACCTCCTGCTCGAACAGAGCCGCGACGACAGCGAGCGGGTCCGCGAGTGGGCCGCGCACATGCTCGGCGGCGTCGACTCCGAGTCGGCCCGCGAGCGATTGCGAGAACTCACCGACGACCCGGTGAGCGTCGTCCGCCAGACAGCAGAACGCGCGCTCGAAGCAGAGCCGGACCGCTTCCGGCGACAGTTCGGCGGAGCGCTGGAGAACGACAGCCGGTTGCTACCGGGCGAAGACAGGCTCAACAGGATGCCAGATCTATGAGTGACACCACTACACAGACGCTGACCGACCGCGTCGAGGCGGCGCTCCGACAGGTTCGAGACCCACAGGCCGACCTCTCCGTGTTCGAGGCGGGGTTCGTCGAGGACATCGCCGCCGACGACGGTGACGTGACCATCGAGACCGACATGGGGTCGATCGATAGTGAGACGAGCGGACAGGTCGTCGAGGCGATGCTGCGGGCGGTCGACGACGTAGAGGGCGTTTCGGGCGTCCACGTCGAACGGACCACCCCATCCAGCGAGGACCGTGGGAGCGTCGGTGCGTTCGACCACGTGATCGCCGTCGCCAGCGCGAAAGGTGGTGTCGGGAAGTCGACGACGGCCACGTATCTGGCGTGTGGACTCGCCAGCGAGCACGACGTGGCGCTGTTCGACGCCGACATCCACGGCCCGAACGTCCCCGAACTGCTGGACGTGAGTGGTCCCGTCCACTCCAGCGAGGAGGGCGATCCCATGCCGGTCGCGGTCGGCGGGATGGACGTGATGAGCGTCGGCCTGATGGAGTCTGGCGCGCCGCTGGCGTGGCGCGGCGCGATGGCCCACGACGCGCTCGACGACCTCTTTACCAACACCGCGTGGCGCAACGACGACGTGCTCGTCATCGACCTGCCGCCGGGGACTGGCGACGTGGTGCTGACCACCTTGCAGGAGGTACCCGTCGACGGCGTGGTCGTCGTGACGACGCCGTTCCACGCCAGCGTCACGGACACGAGCAAGACCGTCGAACTGTTCCGCGACAACGACGTGCCCGTGCTGGGAACGGTCGTCAACATGGCCGAGTACGTCTGTGACTGCTGTGGCGAGCCGAACGACCTCTTTCGAGACGACACGCACGATGATCTGGATGCCGAGGTCATTGCAGAACTGCCATTCACACACGATCTCCAGGGGACGCCGGAACCGGGCCGCGTGCCGGACGTGATCTCGACGCTGGCGACGGCTGTCGAAGACGCCGTCGAAACCGCCGGCGAGGTCGACGTACCCGAGACGGCCGTCGATATCCGCGGTCTCGCCCCCGAAGACCGCAAGGATCGGGTCCGCGAACGGTTCACCGACCTCGACAGCGGCGAGTCGTTCGTCCTGGTGAGCGATCGGGACCCGACGCCAGTCGGGAGCTTCCTCGGCCGACTCGCCGAGGCGCCGCGCGAAGCGTTCGATCGCTTCGAAGTCCGACGTGCCACGCCCGACGACTGGGTCCTGGAGACGGTACGGCCGTAGCAACCGCTGACGGATCGAAGTGCGTGAAAAGGAACGCTCGAATGACGAAGAGTGTCTATTCGGGCGTCGCAGTTCCGCGCCGCGTGGCGGCTTCCTCAGCGTACGGCGTCACGAGCTTGTACAGGCCCCAGAGGGCCAGCACGAGGATACCGGCGATCACGAGGCCGGTACGGATGGTGGGATCGATCAGCGGCGTAGCGACGATCTCGCCCGCGTCGTTGGTCGCGGGGGAGGCCCCGTAGGGCGGCCCGGCGAGGACCTCAACGATCCCCAGTACGACGATGCCCAGCATGAACAGGGCACCGCTCAGTCCCATGGCGATTCGGTCGACGATGTTTTGCGTGTCGGTCATTTTTCGGTCACCTCGTTAGCCGAGGATGTAGCGGAGTTTCGGGTGGTCTTTGACGAGCTTGGTCTTCTCGATGATGGCGTCGAGACCGTAGTAGCGGCCAGCGCCCAGCACGATCACGGTCATGAACAACATGAGAGCCATCAGGTCACTGTTGACGACGCCGTGGCCGAACTCGGCGTTGCCGATCCAGAACAGGGTCATGAAGAACACGCCCCCGACGGAGGCGAGCC
>JGI12478J12828_1000014_pt1 | contig 75021 bp, 87 predicted proteins | sample A23E2SouthBayCA_FD_12828 | JGI IMG/M metagenome (IMG submission 12828) | reverse complement strand
CCCGCCTTCCAGTGGGCCATCGAGTGGGCGCGTCATCTTGCGACCGACACGCCCAGTGACGTCGAGCGGTTCGACGAGTTCCTCGAGTACCTCGTCACGGTTGGCTTGGCGGACGAACGCCACGAACTCCGCTGACCGACAGAGCGGTTTTTTGAACGCCCCTGAGGGGTGCGGTGCGGTCTGAACAGACGCAGTCGCCGTGAACTCGATTCGGTGAACACAATGGCTACGACCAGTGATTCGTCGGTTTCCTTCGAGGAGACCGACACGCGTTCAGACGAGATGAACAGCACTATCGAACAGTGGATCGACGACCTCGTCGCCGGCGTCGACGACGCGCAGGCCAGCAAAGAGTTCCAAGAGTGGCTCGATGTCCAGAGTCGGTTCCACGACTACTCGTATCGGAACACGCTCCTGATCAAGCGGCAGTGCCCCGAGGCGAGCCGGGTGGCGGGCTACCGGACGTGGCAGGAGGAGTTCGACCGCCACGTCAAGGAGGGCGAGTCGGCCATCTGGATCTGGGCGCCGATCATCACCAAGCAGTGCCCGGAGTGCGAGAACTCTCCGAGCTACCACGAGGACAGTGACTGTGAGTACGACGAGACGCCACCCGAGGAGTGGTCCGAGGGGCTGGTCGGGTTCAAGCCCGCGCCGGTGTTCGACGTCTCCCAGACCGAGGGCGAGCCGCTTCCCGACCTGGACACGGAAGCGACCGGTGACGCCGGCGACCTCGTCGAACAGTTGACTGGCGCCGCTGACGACCTCGGCGTGACGGTGCGGATCGTTCCGGCCGAGGAGTGGACCCACGGCGAGGCGAAGGGCATCTGCGAGCAGCTGAGCTTCGTCGACGTCCAGCCGCTCGTCGAGGTGCGTGATCGGGAGAATAAGGCCGACCTCGCGCGGACCCTGATTCACGAGTACGCGCACGCCCTGCTCCACTTCGACGTCGACGACGACACCGAGCGGGCAAAACGCGAAGTGGAGGCCGAAGCCGTTGCGTACGTCGTCGGGCGGTACTTTGGGTTGGACACCAGCGGGTCGGCGTTCTACCTCGCTGCGTGGGAGTCGGACGATCCCGAGGTCGTTCGCGAGCGCCTCGGGCGGATTAGTCGGACGGCAGAGGAACTCATCGACGTTCTCGAAGGCTGAACAGCTGACTTCGCGGGTTTAACCAACAAATTCGTCGGTCACTCACTTTGTTGGTTAAGTTTTTCAGCGCCCGCCGAAGGGCGGAGGCGCATCTCACCCTCCGTCAAACCATGACTGATCGATATCTCACGGCAGTTCTCGAGGAAGCCGAGCGCGTCGCAGAGCAGCACAATCAAGTCGCGCAATCGGCGGACAATCAGGCCCACGAGTACCTCCGATACGCTGTCCTCCGACTCCTCGAAGACGAGACCGGAGAACAACCTCACGCCTTGCAGCTCGACGGTGTAACCGTCGGATACGGGAGCGACGAGGCGATGTTCGACAGCTGGAGTGACGCCGTCGAGTGGTGGGACCATATTCCGCCCCAAGAAGGATGCACTCGGTTCCGAATTTTCTATCCTGCCGAGTACGAGACGATCCCTCGAACCATCGTCGACGCGATGGGAGCACTCGGCGCATGGCGCGTCTGGTCCGGTGACGCTGTCGCCTGCGGGTCCTATGACCATCGAGACCGTCGCGAAGTCCACTACCTGTGGCGAGAGGGGCATCCGATCGAAGCCCTGCTGGTCGACCGGCTGCAGAGCCCTGACGCCGCTACGCCTGACGGGGGCCAGACAGGAGATATGCGTGATCGGATGGTCGTCGCAGAGTCTTCTTCTCAAAGCGACGATCTCGATCCCCGAACGAGGCGAGCCGTCACCGAGGAAATGTCGATTTCGTTGCTCGAAAAAGGCGGTCAGTATGAGGTGCGATCCGGGTCGGGAAACCGATACGAAGTCGACATCGTCAGTGAGTCGTGTTCCTGTCCCGACTGGCAGCAGCGAGCACCCGATGGAGGATGCAAGCATCTGCGGAGAGTCGATCTCGAGATCATGCGCGGCAGTGTTCCACGGCCCGACGGGCGACTCCCAAAGACATCGATTTGAGGCCTTTTCGCCGAGGGACCGTTTTTTCGGAGCATATCGTCTACCTCGGAACGTCGTCTACTCCCGTCGCTGCAATCCACTTGTTCGGTTCGTTCTCCAGGATGTCCCAAATGTAGAAGGACACGTACGACATTAGTCGAGCTATGGAATTCTTCACGGCGGCCGACGTTCTCAGCCACAGAACGGCCGCGACACCAGATGAGCCCGTAACTGTCGATCTGGATGACTCGATTCAGAATGCCTTGACGCTCATGCTGGAACACGATTTTGACCAGCTCCCAGTGGTGAGCGATGATGGTGTTGAGGGTACAGTCACGTACAAATCGGTCGCAAAATACGTGAAGTCAATGGACGATCCGCGGGTCGAGGAGACCTCCGTCAAAATCGCCCTGAATACAAATCCCAAATTCGTGGAGCGAGACCACGATATTTTCGAGTTGTTCGATACGCTTGCGGAGGATGACTATGTCCTGATTGGCGACCAAGATGACTTGGACGGGATCCTGACCCGCTACGATATCCTCTATTTCCTCGAACATCAGGTCGAACCGTTCCTCCAGATCGGCGAGATCGAGGAAAGTCTCCGCCACCTGTTCCGTACATTCTTTGATGACCTGGACCAGGCTATCGACGAGACGTTCGCCGATCGCGCTGAGCATGACGAGAGCTATGAGGCGCCTGATCGCCCCGAAGACTTCTCGTTCGATGACTATCGGATGTTCATGATGCGAAACCTCGATCACCTGCCACCCCGCCTCTCACAGGAACGCGACATGGTCGAAAGCCTGCTTGAAGATATCCGTGAGACGCGGAACGCGCTTCTCCATTTCCGGGCCGAAGCCGATGAGGTTGATCGGGACCAGTTGGATATGGCCCATGGGTACTTCACTGGCATTGCAAGTACCGTGTAGGGCACCACCAAGCCCACCGAATTTTACCGGTACTCTATATCACTGACAGAGATTAAATATCGAGTCTACAATGGGCAATTGTAGAGGAAGCTCTCGTTATGGATTGGCCGTATTTAACGCAGACGTCCGGACCTTCGCCCGATGCGAGCGAAAACCAGTATTTCACGATCGAGGGCAACGTCCGGAACCACTATGTGGACTTCCCGAACCATCTCGTCGACGCGTTCTTCTCGAAGATACTGCACGAAGTGCCCGAAGCCTATCCGAACGATCCCGAGAGCCAGTACAAGGCGGCACTCGAAGTCACAGAGCGATATAATGAGGCACTTGATGAGATGGGGCTGGACTTCCTCCAGCTCCGGGTTGTCGACCGGTCCTCATCACGCCCCCACCCGTATTATGGGCTCCAAATCCATGGATTGGATAGCTCCAAGTTCGATGCCTTTCTCGACTCGTTCGCAGAGACAGACGAAACGACGCTAGAGGAGAAATATCACTATCTCCACGGCTCAAAATACCCGGTCTCGGAAGTGGCCAGCAAATCGCAATCGGATTCCATTGCGTCGAGAAAGCAGGTGCAGGAGGCTGTCAAAGCGCGAGTTGAATCGGAGAAGGACTCGATCACAAAGACGACGGAGACGTTGCTCTCCAGGATCGACGAATGGCGTGACGAACTCCAAACATACTGGCGGCGGACGACGTGGCAACGGTTCAATACCTTCCCCGCAGTGCATCTCTACCTGTTGGAGATGGAAAGCATCATCACCAATATCGATGTGCTTGCAGACCGCGGCTCGATCCCGCCGTGCTACCGAGAACTACGGAAGCTCTTGGAGAATTTGAGCTGGTCGGTGTTCGACGATCTTCTGTTCATCAACGCCGAGTACGCTACCATCTACGATGACTCCTCAGTACCGGCGCATATCCCGCCACGCCCATTCTTGTCCGCAAATCAGCAATGGTATGACTGGGTTAGAGGTCGACAAACTCCGAGTTTTGAGACACAGCGCAGTCAGCTCCGGGACCGGATCTACGACCACAGTACCCGGTCACGACTCAGCTACGACGACAGGTACGGCATCACCAAGGGTACCATCACCGAAGTGCTCAAGACGAACCTCTCCTACCCGCTCTACATCGCGCTGGCAGGACTCAAAGTAGAGACCACCGAGTCTGTCGAATCGTTCGTGACTCCTGTCAACCCTACCCATCTCAAGCCTGGTGTTCGCCGCACGATACAGAATGTCGTCCGATCACTGAAAGAGGGGCGACGGCTTGGCCAGCTTGACGAGGAGTTCATCGATACTCTCACCGACGAACTACTTGACATCGAAGCCAACTACCTCGTACCGCCGTTTCCATCCAACAATCACGTCATCGGTTACTTGGATTCGCTCTGGCACCACGAGCTTCCCTCCCGCCTCGATGACTTCTACGGCGAGTACAGCTTTTTCATTCACTCATATCCGTCTTCGTGGCAGATCTACCCTCACTCTTCCATCCTCGAGTTCAAGATTCTCGCTCACGAGATTGATCGATTCAGCCACGCGACCTCTACCCTCATCGAACAGTATCTCACAACGTACCACCGGAATTGAGGGAGGCCGGTGATTAACCAACAATCTATGGCTCTGGCGAGTTGTGTTGGTTAATACGAAGGGTCCCAATGTCCTACGAGCCACCGACGCCGCCGGCAGACCTTCCGGCGGACATCGTCGACACCCTCAACGAATACTCCTCAGACCAACTCCGCCACGTATCACGCTATGCGGAAGCGTTGGCCGAGTACAAAGAGCGAACGGACCGTCTCGAGTCGGACCACGACGACAAGGACGAAGAGCGCCCACCCGATCTCCCGGACGACGTCCCCACCAAGGCAACGATCACGATCAAGGAAATCAACGATAACCGCTACTACTACTGGCAGTGGCGAGAGGGCGAAACGGTAACCTCCAAATACAAAGGTCCAGTCAAGTCGGAGGACTGAATCTATCGGGGCCACCCGCCCGATAGCAATGTGTTCGCTCACCAAGGCGAAATCAAATCAGGGAATCACTCCCTACGTTACGCAGAACGCCGGTTTGACCGCGCAGAGCGGACGTCGGCACCGTCGCGGAGTTTGTCCGGACAGTACGGACACACCCGTGGCGTATCGACATTATCCGGGGTAAACACACGAGCATACTGTGCAGTAACGAAGGACCCGCAGTTCTGGCATTCGGGCATACTACGGACGCTATACTATACGGATAAAGGCTTTCTGACCGAACGGGCCGTCTGAGCAACGAAGCACGCTTGAACTAGGACAGCACCAGTGATGCCCTGCCGCACAATACCCGACTGCGTCCGAAATGGCGGAATGAGAGACTTCCGTCTGTATCCATGAGCCTCAGAAGGCAGCAATCGACTTCGTTCGCAGTAGCGGGACAGACCACAGCCGTGGCGACGGGACGAAGTGAAGAAGGAGTGTCAGCGCTCGGGTCGCGGGGCAGTCTCGTACCGTTTGATGTCGTCGGTCTTCTCGACCCGGTCGTAGATCTCTCGAAGCGTGTCTTGTGCGCGGAGGAGCTTGTGGTCCTCGAGGAACTGCCGGCCGCTCTCACTGATTCCGTAGAACTTGTACGGGAGATCGTTCTGCCGGCGGTCCTCGGGCAAGAGGATCTCCTCGACGATGCCGGCGTCGACGAGCTGCTGGAGGTGCTGGCGAATCGTCGTCTGGCTCTTGCTCGGGTTGACGTAGTCGAGTTCCTTCAGCGTCGGTAGTTCCGACGGATGTCCGAGGATGTCCTGGAGGAGCGCGAACCGCGTCTCCTGGGTGACGACGTTGAGTCGCTCCCGTACGGAATCGAGATCGCTTGGCGGCTGATCGGAGGTACTCATTACTTCGTTATTGGGGTGGTGCGTGCAAAAGCGTTTCGCCCTAATACGAATCGGGTAGGAGCGAATCGGTCTATGATGAGGTCGCCACATTAAAGCACGCTATCCGAGTATGCACGGGTAGATGAGTGAGGATCCAGTCACTGTTGATGAACTCGCTGCGAAGGCCGAGGAGTATCTTCACGAGACCTCACTCACGCCGGCGGAGTACGAAGCGCTGAAACAGAGTGTTGCGGAGCTCACGCCGATCTTCTCGGCTGAGCATTCGTACTTTGTCCTCGGCAGCTATGGTCAACCCGAGATTCGCCGTCTCCAACTCGTGAAAGATCGCCTCAATCGGCGGGCCGGGCGGGCCGGCGCGTATGCATTTTTGATGGTCGACATCAGAAGTGAGTGGACGAACACCTATCTCAAATTCCGACTGCTCGCCGATTATACGGATACAATCGTCGGTGTCGCCGAACACGCCCAGGGAGGGTTTCTGGTCGAACAGGGCTACTTCACGGCCCTGGAGGAATATTTCGCGAAAACGCACGTATTCAAGCGCGAATACGAACCACTCGACCTGGAGGACGTTGAGACCGGAGTGACGAGTGAGAATCCGTATAGTGGTATGCAGACGGCCATTTTTGAGATGTTGGACGATGGCGGTCGGTTATGCCGGTGGACTACTGAAGACGAGCTCGTCGAGTGTGTTGGCACCCTCTGAGCGGACACCTGTGACCTGACGTTCGCTGGCGCAGTCGGCTGGTATTCGATAGCCCGGTTGGCGATGGCTGCAGAATGTCGTGGACGAAAGGGGTCCCCCCGGAGTGTGAATGGGACCCGTCAGTCCGACACCCCTCGGTGTGAATGGGCAGCCACCCTCCTCAACACGGCGTTCCATTTCGTCATTGAAAGACGTAGCAAAGCGGAGCCAGCGAAACGGTTTGGCGGATATCCCACCCCCACACCCCTCAGTGTGAATGGTCCCACCACGTGGGGCACCACGATTAAGCTGCTCCTAATTGCGGAACCCGACGAGCGCGGACGCCCCTCCGCCTCCGCGCTGGCGCGTCGGCTTCGGCACAAGTGCCTCGCCTTGAAATAGGATACTACTCGAAGGGCTGTTTAGACTTGTATATATTAAAATTATCTATTACTGCGGTGCGACACACCAGCCAACCACTGCAAACAGCCTATTTTACCGTATTACCCGCTCTACGGGTTGTTTCAACCACACGAGACTGCTAACGGCTCTCCAACGACACCAGCATCATCGAAACAGCTGCCATCCCCTATGCCATACCATTCACACCGAGGGGTGGGGGTGTCACCATCCCATCAACGTCTGGAGCTCCGGTGTCGAATTGATCAGCCCAGTTCGAGTGCTCTCGACGTCACCCTGGAGTGAGTACGATCTGAACTTTCCTTGATCACCGCCTTCCTTCTTCTTCGATTCGAGAACTCCAGTCGTCACGTGTTTGTTCAGGAGTTCAAGTGCGCGATTGTACCCCTTCGGCTCAACCTTGACATCCCGTGCAACTGTTTGGTACACCTCGTGGATCTCGGACGTACGGAACCACTCCTTCTCCGGGTTGTTCCGATCAAGTCGTGTGAGTGCAAAGAGGAGTAACTTCCCGGACAACGGCGTCCCCTTCACCATTTCCATAAAGAGTTCGACCTCGACGAGTTCGTCGGCCTCGTGAACGTGCTCAGCGGTCACGATGTCGTCTCCTTCCTCGTCGGCAATTTCACCCGCATTGCGGAACAACCGAACTGCACGTCGAGCGTCTCCGTGTTCTTCAGCTGCGAGTTCGGCTGTTGTAGGTATCACCTCGTCATCGAGGACTCCATCGTAAAACGCGTCGCGGCGATTCTCGAGGATCGCGATAAGCTGATCTTCTTCGTACGGCGTGAACGTTCGGTGTTCCGGTTGGAGTGTGGATTGCACCCGGGACTCGATTTCGCCTTTGAATTCGATGTCGTTCGAAATCCCGATCGTGATGACTGGGAAATCTACGTCGTCTTTCGATTGTGTCCGTGAAAGCGTGTAGAGTACTTCGTTGACCTCGCCGTGCTTGTCGATTTCGTCGATAATGACGACGAGCCCACCCGAGAATTCCCGCTGAACGACGGGCCACAACTTCTGATCCCGGTAGTGTTCTGCTGAAAGGCCCTGATAGGGGACTTCAAGCGGGTTTTCCGCTTTGGCGTTCACCTGTTCTGCGATCTTCCGGAAGGTGGAGGTATACGTAGAGATGGGGTCCGGATTAATGTAGGCAGTAACGATCGGGGAGTCCGTTCCTTCAGTTGCTGCTTCGAGTCGCTCACAGACGTGTCTTGCAACGAGTGTCTTCCCCGTCCCGGTTTCACCCCACTCCAGGACGTTATCCGGGACGCTATTTGTCCGCATCTTCCGGAGATTCTTGGCCAAGAACGTGATGTGGTCGTCTCGACCGACGATTCGATTGGCGTCAGGAACGTTATCGATCTCGAGCAACCATGGCTTCTCAAAAATATCCGATTCGTCTTCGCTATCTCCCTCATCGACATTTAATATCTCGTCGACGGTTGTTTGCGTAGAATCGTTATTTGGCATGGCCGGACCAATCCGCCCCATTCACATATAGGTTGCCCACCCTCGGTGTGATTGATTTCCCCATTCACACTCTGGGGGTGTTCCATAGAACAAGGCCCCCCAGAGTGTGAATGGGATTGACCTCGTCTCCAACTTGTGTTTTTGCTCACCTCAACTGATATCGTGAACCTACTCATCCGTTCCGGGGCGCTGTGAACTCCGTCACCTCCACCTCTCGTGTCTCTGCGAGTCTCCGTCGAATATCTGTACGAACCCATCCAAGCGGCAACAGCATGCTCTCGACAGCTTGGGCCAGCCGCATATCGTCGTACGACGCATCGTAGGTCTGAATCTCTTTAGCGATCGCCTTGACTGTAGCGCACCGTCATGGATGACGTCGACGTGGCTGGCGTCCAGCCACCCCGCAAACGCTAGTAATCGCTCCTGGTCACGCCGGGAAGTCTAATCCTTTAGGTGCCACCCACTATTTCTTCACGTGTGATGCCCGCGAAACAGGTCCATAAGTACGACATCCGCGCGCTAGAGACCATGTATGGGCTATGGTCAGACATCCAGCTCACACCTCAATCCGATACACTCGATGAACAGGAGAAGGCTAGCCGACCACGCCAGACACTCTTGGGTCGCACAATAGGCACGAACGCAGACATGCCTCAAGACACGCTAGGCGCTTACGATACCCAGCCGTGACCGACGGTCCGTACCTCCCGACGGCGGCGGAAATCATCGCTACGCACGAGGAGATCGAGGACGCGTACAACCTCAAGCATACCGGGACGCGAGTAGCAGCACCGAAGTTGAAACTCAAGCGGATCATCCGAGACGCAGATGAGTACAACAACGTCTACACACGGGCTGCGTACCTACTACGGAATCTCATCACACGGCACGTATTCGAAGACGGGAACAAGCGAACTGCGTGGGTTACAACCCGAAAATTCCTCGATGACCACGGTGAGATACCCGCTGAACATGGCCCGAATGCGGAACAGTTCCTGAAACGGATTCGGCGCTATGACGTCGAAGAAATTGCAGAGTGGTTAGAGACCGGCGATGTCGACGAGGACCGCCTCAAACCGTGAGAAGATTCAAGATACTCCCCGTCATACATACGATTATCATGAGCCAAGAACACCGCGAACCAGACGGATCCGACAAGCACCGGGAGCGGGTTCGGGAAATTATCGACGAGGACCGCGAACTCCTCGACCAGCTCGAGTAGCCGCCTCTCCCCCTCTTCTGTCTTTGCTACGGAACGATGACTGACACGTCTGGCGACGGCTGGTCCGAGAAGTACCGTGATCCCCGCGACCGCCCTCACCCTGACGTCCTTCGCGTCACCGTCGAGGGCTTCGACCACACACGCGAGCAGACGCTTGCCGCTGCTGATGCAGTCAGCGATGGCGATGAGCAGCCGGCAGTCGTCTCGTTCGCGACGGTCGGTGAACTCCGGAAAGTCCTCACGAATCGGCGTCTCGAACTGCTGCGCGTGCTTGTCGCAGCCGAGGGTGCCGCAGAGAGTATCTCTGCGCTTGCGGAGACGCTTGACCGTGACTACCGGACCGTCCACGACGACGTCACTCGGCTTGCAGACTACGGCCTGTTGTTCATAGTCGACGACGGACAGGCGAAGCGGCCGTACGTTCCCTACGAACGAATCCACCTGGATGTTGAGTTGGTCGGGGCCGAATCCAGCGACGAACCCGCACCCGCCTGACCAAACGGATGCCTGAGTGCCAGAATTGCGGCGGGCACGTGACCTCGGAGTATGTTCGTGTGTTCACACCAGATGGCGTCGCGGAACCGCGTGCCTACCCTAGTTGTGAGGATAAGGTTCGTGGTCGCGATGGCGTGCGTGACTCGCGGAGCTGAATCGAAAGTTATCCGGATGCAGGTGTGTCGGGTCTCTATCGGGCCGTTCTGACGATAGGTACGGGCTTTCCGGACGTCGACTGGGTTATTGGACGTCCGCTGGAGAATCGTAGTGAGCGGCCGCTGGCTGGACCCATCCGTCTTAACCAACACTTGCGTATACAAAGCCCAGTTGTTGGTTAGCGAACGCACTCAAACAGAATGCGGAGCGTGTGGCTAAGGCCACAAACTCAAAACACGCCGTACAGTCTGTACGCAGTACAGCAGAAATCTACTCAGACGCATAACTTCTCGAGTAGTCCCGAATTCAGCCATCCTACTCTAAATCGTCAAATAAATCACCTACTATCTTATCTTCAAAACGAGCTATTTCGAATACCGCTACTAATGCGTCCTTTGCATCTTCTTCTCCGACCCATTTTGGGTGAGGGCGCTCTCCGTTTTCGGAACGTTTCTGATTGGGGGAAGGCTTCGTTTCTTTCCCTCGGTAATGCACATACCCATTTCTGGTCTCATTCAGCGTCTCTAAGCTCTCAATCAACTCTTCATCGGCTAATTCATGCTCTTCGACCTTATCGATAACAGCTCCTAAGGTATCCCCAGTGGGGTCAGCATCATCTAACCATGTAACAAGACACTGCTCGGCGATAGATGCCCCTATGACGACGGTAGCGATAAAGTGGCCGTCAATATAGCACGCTCGTAGTTCTGTAAACAAATTTGGGGTCTCATAACCACCACCGTGTATTGAACTAAGTCTTTCTCCACAAATCTCGTAGCTCCGCTTCTCAAACCACCGTTTTCGCTCCCTCTTTAGCCGTTGAGTTTGTGGGTTTTCTCGGTCCGGGAATCCAGTCATTCTGCGTAACCCTTCGCGGGAAATCTTGTAAATGTTATACCATTATCTAGGTCCCCCTACGGAATTCCCCACGGGATTCCACGTCGAGAGGATGGACTTTCGAGATGTGCACACGAGATCGGGAATCCTGTGTGAACGAATCAGTGGGAAGATTGGAAGGCTCATCCGTTTAGACGCTGGTTCACGGCGACACTGTGTCCTGAGGGGATTCTTGTTCACACAACCGGGCAACCGCGGCTCGTTCAGGGTCGCTCGGCCAATACTACTCTAACCAACACCTGCCGGCAGATTCGGTCTGTGTTGGTTAACGTGGAGGGCGAGAATAGCACCGACCCAAGCGAAGAACCAGTCCGTTAGGCGTTTGCTGCGTCTTGCTGGGCTCCCGTCGACGTCGATCTCGTCGTACCAGACGACCGGCCGTTTCGCCTGCCCATCCTCCTCGAGTTTAAGCAGGCCGTAGTCTGCGAGCTCGTTGACGTTCTCCAAGACCTCCGGCGGGTTCCGGTCGTCGAGACGCCCGTCGCTTGACTGGCCGCCGAGACGGCTTCTTCCGAGAGTGGATGACTCAAGGATGCACCGTCTTCGCCGGAGGTCTCCGACCGTGAGTCATCGCCCTTGGGGCTGTCAGCCGGCGACTCAGACGCTGGCGTCTCTGCCGTAGCGGGGGCCGTCAATGTAGATTCGTAGTAACCTCAAGCGTGTCTACTCCTCGGCTGGCTCCTGTAAGGGGAGGTGGCGCTTGTGGACAATTGCGAGTTTTGAGTCGGTATCCTCCGCTGTCTCTATCCGGTCGATAATCTCACGTACTGTCTCAAATCCCGGAATTGCCTCAAACTCATCACCGTCTATGTCTGCCCGCGTCTCGCAGCGAGTCAGGAGACGTAAGGGATACTGGTCGGTCTGAGGTTGAGGGAAAGTGGATGGACAACGAGGCGACTGATGTTACGAGGTGGTTAGGCGAGGGGTGTGAGTGGAGACGACAACAGTAGTCTCTCCATGGATGAACCCACAGATAGCGGGCGAGACAGCCCTGAGATGGAGAGTAGTGACGTCGGAGAATCCACCGACGAGTGGAGTCGGTTAGACGCCGATACGGCCAGTTTCTCCACGAACACCCAAGACCACTCAGCGTCCGACGAAGACGAGAACAGCGAGGAATCCAGCGACGGTTAAAAACCAGCAGCATTTCTGGCGGCTCATGACCGGTTTGCACGAGCCAAACGGTTATGGGGTTCGGGCGCTAAATCCAGACTATGAGCCAAGGACGCGACGATACCGGCCAATTCAAAGAAACAGTGACCGAGCAGGACATCCTCAAAGTCTTCGACTATGAAGACGACCCCGTCCTCACCGCCCCCGAGGTCGCAGACGGACTGCGTCGCTTCGGCAAACAAATCACCCCCGAAGGCGTCCGCAACCGACTCGAAGAGATGGCCGATCAAGGCCTCGTCTCACGAAAGAAACTCGGCGCACGAGCAGTCGGCTGGTGGGCCGAAGTCGCCCCCGATCTCAACACTGAAACTGCCGAAACCGTCGAAGACCGGAAAGACTCCGACGAATGGACTGAACTCTAGGTACGGATGGCGACGGTACTGTTGCATCCTGATGTCGAGAAGCAACTGGACGCACTCCCCAACGACATTGAGGACCGAATCCGCTCCAAACTAGACGAAGCCGGCGACAACCCCAGCCGGCATTTGAAGCCACTCAAGGGCCGAGACGACTACTCGCTTCGAATCGGCAAACGCCGTGCAATCATCGACTGGCACACCAACCAGGACGAACTCAGAGTCCTAGAAATCGACACTCGCGATACCGTCTACGAATGAGCACATCTGGCGACATCCGCCTTCCCAAGGGGTAAGTGGCCCCTATTGACGAGCTCCCGAATGTTGTAGCAATGCGTTGCCACTACGGACTCTGTGGCAGCCGCTCAGCGTGAAGGGAAGCGAGAGCGCGGGCGTGTATCCCAATAGTGGCACAAAGCGACACCCGCACGCACCCTCGCACTCCCCACTTACTGACGGCGGGTTAAAACCCATTCGTCAGCTGCCAACGCCGAACCCAGAAAGAACAGCGAACCCCGGCTACTCGTCGCGAAGGCCGCCCGTATCCGCGTCAGGAATCCCGCGTGCCTCCTTGATGTACTTCACGAGCACGTCCGGGTTGTCCATCACCATCTGGAGCATCGCGTCGTGTTTCTCGGACGTCGTCACGTCCTTCACGCCGTCCTGCACGAGCGCTGGCGTCACTTCCACGTCGTCCACGGTATTCCACTCGTCAAGTGTCGTTTCTCGGACGTAGAACGGGAACTGCGTCGCTTCATCCCCGAACTCGAACGCCTTCGTCGTGTACGGGTCCGTCTCCTCGTTCGCTACCTGTTCCCCAGTCGTCATCGGTTCATCCGTGCCATCATCACTGGTAGTTTCCTCGGTCGCTGCCGTCGACGTCGACGCAGTCGTGGTTGATTCACTGTCGGAAGACTCGCCGTCCTGGTCCTCGATTGTCTCGTCGAGGTCGTCGAACGGATCACTCATCGCGGACCACCTCACCGCGTTCGACGATTTGTGCGAGCTCGTCGTACGCGGCCAGTTGGTCGCACTCGGGGTCGTAGTCCCGCAGCGGCTCGTTGGCGTCCCGCAGAGAGTTGTTAATCGCGTCTCGATGCCGGATGCCCGGCAAGCCACCGTCGTATTCACCGGCTTCGATGGCCTCCCAGTCCTCTGGAGAGATATATGCGAAGTTCGGGACCTTCGACGCCACACCGTCCCGCGTAGTAATCTCCTTGAGGAGTTCTTGGTCGAGCGTTGCTTGGTCGATACGCCGCTGGAGGTCGGATGGCACGACCGCGAGAATGTCGAGGTCGAAGTACCGGCGCGCTGGCTTCACAAGCCGGTTGACCGTGTTGTCGAGGCCAGTCTTGTAGCCGAGTTCCGGTCGCAGCGGGATGATGAGGTTTCCGGTGGCGTACATCGCGTTGTCGTTGAGTTTCCCCCGATTCGCCGGGCAGTCAACGACAATATAGTCGTAGTTCTCACCGAGAAGCGGGTCGACAAGATGCTGTTTGAGGCGGGCAGAGCCCTGCACAGCGTCTTTGAGCGTGGATTCGACACCTTCCAAGTCCGCGTGGGACGGGAACAGGTCGAGGCCGCCAGCGACGTCGACGATGTAGTCGCGTGGGTCGGCCTCGTTAACGAGGACCGCTTCGGCGTGGTTTTCGCCGTCGTCCCCGGAGCCGTTCTGGTAGGCGTCACGTTGCCCGAGGTTGAGTGTCAGGTGGCCGTTGTCGTCCAGGTCGATGAGTAGGGCGGTTTCGTTGCGGTGTGCGAGCTCGCGTGCGAGGTTGAGCGCGGTTGTCGTTTTCCCGAATCCGCCTTTCAGGATGCCTACGCACACTGCACGCGGGGTTTTGCCGGTATCGCTTTGTGCCATATTGGTTGCCTCACCCGAGACAATAGTAGATAGCTCCTTTAGCTTTTCCAAAGTAGACAAAGTAGATAGAGTAGACAGAGTAGATGAAATAGATGAGGTAGTCGACGTAGATAAAGTAGACAGAGGTATAACGCCTAAAACCCCACAGTAGCCGTCTACTGTAGAGTAGATGAAGTAGATGGAGTAGATAACTACTTTAGAGAAGATGGAGGAGGCAGAGTAGACTGAGAAGATGGAGGAGCAGCAGCAGGGAATGAGAGTCGTACTGCAGGGAGACGTCGAGCGGAGATCGGCTGCTCGAACTGGATTGAGAAGCGCGAAATCCGGTTCAGGACAAGGTGAAACGTCAGAATGGCGCCCCGAGTGCCATCTAGGAATCGTATTTTCCCCATGGAACTATCGATTTATGGCGGCGATAACTTTTGAACGAAGAAGTTCATAACTCCTCGTCAATAACCGATGACAATCCCGATGCGGATCTATCTTGACCAGAACAACTGGATACACCTATTACAAGAACGCGACGGGGATACACCAGACCACTATCCAGACTTTTATACCGATAAGATAAGAAAGTCTAAGTATGTCGGACACCCCGAAGGAACAAAAATTCCACAGCCTCCTTTACTCGGCTCTCTATCGGTATGTGGAGAACAACGATACGAAGTTTTCTGACGTCACTATTGAGAAGGACGTTGAAGGCCGGCAGGCAGACATACACCTTGAGAGCAACCTCACAGGGAGTCTCGTCATCGAGGTCAAGCGGGACAACATCTCCCCCTACGACAAGGAGGTGATGAAACAGGCACGCGACTACACCCGAGATATCGGTGCTGACTTCTTCGCTACCTGCAACAGTAACGACTTCTACCTCTTCAACTACGACGGTGAGGTTGAGCTGCAGAACGTCCCGTACAACTACGCGAATCTCAGGCCGATCAACCTCTCTGACCCAGAACTCGATGGGTTCATTACTCAACTCCTCTCTGCCGTCGATCACCTCTATCAGCACGGAGAACTCCCCGAACAGGAAAAGAAAGAACAAGTTGTCGGTCTACTCCGAACGTTCCACTCAACGATTTGGCCGGCCTACAAAGAACTCGCACAGCAGAAGTACAACAGTAACGAGAAGTTCATCAACCTGTTTGACGACTGGGTTCGAGAAAACGACTTCACTGACCTCTCCACGGACGAACAGCTAGAAACCGCGGCGAAGCAATACGCGTACCTGTTAACAAACAAGATTCTGTTCTACGAGGTTGTCCGAGAACAAACACCGGAGCCAATCGAACCGAGTGATGGGAACAAACTCCAATCACTTGTTGGGGTTTCCAGCCTTGATTTCCTTGATGAGCACATCCGCCGCCGATTCGAAGAAATCATCGAGAAAATAGACTACGAACCCATCTTCCGGAACAGCGACCTGTTCGAACAATTCCCGCATAACAAGAAGACACTGGAGAATATCCAGTCGCTTGCGGAAAACATCGAAGAACGTGAAATATCCGGAATTGACGAAGACTTACTCGGCGATGTATTCGAGGAACTCATTCCGGAAAGTGAACGGAAGAAACTTGGCCAATACTACACCCCGCCAACTATTGCGGACGCTGTTTCAGAATGGGTGCTTGACGCACCTGCGGAAGAAGGGCTCCCAGAAGTTCTCGATCCTGCCAGCGGTAGCGGAACCTTCCCTGTTGAAGTCTACACCGATCTGCAACGCGACAATCCGAATGCCACACATCAAGACATCCTTGATTCGATCACTACAATCGACATCAACAAATTCCCGCTGCACCTGACTGCCCTGAACTTAGCAAGTCAGAACATCGAGGAGGAGATTGATACGCTGCACGCATATCACGCCTCATTCTTCGATATTGACCCGGATTCAACCATGCTGTCATCTGCGCGTCTAGATAACCGAGACACGGGGGAAGTCGGGTACTTCGACGGAGTCGTCGGGAACCCACCGTACATCCGGAACCGGGACATTCCAGATAAGGACGCATTCCGAGCACACCTCTCACGATTTGGCCCGCAGAACAGCTCACCCTATCTTGACGGGTCAAAGAAACTCAGCAAGAAAAGTGATGCGTACGTGTACTTCGTTACGCATGCCACGCAATTCCTCAGAGATGGAGGACGGCTTGGGTTCGTCATCCCGCCGAAATGGATGAGTTCCCGGTACGGGATGGACTTCCAACAGTTCCTCTTTGACCATTACCGGATCCACGCTGTCGTCACGTTCGCGGAACGAGCGTTCGAAGATGCATTTGTAGACACGTGCCTTCTCCTCATCGAACGTTGTGAAGACGAAGAAACACGACGTGAGACGACCACACGGTTCATCCGCGTCCAAGATGAGATGGAGCCAGTGGATCTGTACGACACCGTGACGTACGGGATGACACTCGAACAGGAGCCGATTGATGTCCGGAAACGGCCGAACTACCGCGCTGTCGGAGTTCGACAAGCGTACCTAGAGGACACCGGCCCAAAGAAAATCGGGTACTACCTCAACGCCCCGCTGAAGCTCATCAATCTGATCGAACGAGATGATTTCGTCCCCCTTAGTGACTTTGTGGATATTTCACGGGGTCCAGTTACAGGTGCTAACAAATTCTTCATATTGGACCAAGAGGAGGCAGAACGAAGAGGAATTAACGATCGGTTCCTCTCACCCGTAGTGAAGAGCATCAAGGGAATGGAATCAGAGGTCTTTGAGCAAGGAGACTCAGATAAGTATCTTCTTGATGTACATGACTATGTTGCAGAAATCGAGCAACAGATGGCAGAGTTCGGGACTGATACAACACTAGAGGAAGATGTAAAGTCGGCTCTCAAGCGCGATGGCTATACTTCGTTACTCCAGTACATTAGAGAAGGAGAAAACAGTGGTATCCATGAACGAAATACTTGTGCTAATCGGAAAGTGTGGTTCGACTTAGGAGACCAGAGACCACCAGAACTGTTCCATCCTAAGTTCTTCAAGTGGCGGCTCTTCACGGTATCAAACCGTGCTGGTGCGCTTACCACAAATGCGGTAGACTGTGTTCATGTTAAGGAAGGAATTGATTCGAAAGTAGTTGTTGGGTTGATGAATTCGAGCATCTACGGTGCCTTGCTTGAATGTTGGGGGCGAATTGAGGGGAATGGGGCACTCCAATTAATGACATATGAATTAGAGAGTATCCCGGTCCCCGACCTCAGAAAATTTGATGACGAAGCATGTGATGCGATTCGGGACGCAACAGACGCATTACTGGACGGTGAAGAAGATGCGAACGAGCGACTGGATGAAGCTGTTCTTGATGCTGTAGGGTTAGAGGAAGTTACATCGGAAGAGATCAAAGAAATGCGGCAGGTAATGACGCACCAACGGTTGGAAGGTGAATTCGAATCAGAAGTGATGCTTCGAGAACTTGACGCTGCAACGGAATGGTCGGCAGAGTATTTCGATGGGGAAACCGCCGACGGAGACAGTACGTTAGACGACTTCTCGTAGTCCCAGTATCCAACTACTGTTAATACCCAGACTCGTAATCACTTACTAATGAGTTCTAATTTAGAGGTCGTCAACGTTGTCGGGTGGATTTCTTATCGACAAGATTTCGATCTCAGTGCGTTAGCCGACACATTCGCTACACGAAGTGAGGTTACAAGCGTAACGTATGAACCTACGGAGAATCACTGGCTCCAATCGAATTTCGCACCAGATGATACGTACGTCGCATTTTATCGGTCTGGGCGTTGCTCAATCACCGGAGTTGATTCTGTCGAACAGTTTGAGGATGTTGTTGGGCACGTGAACGCGGTGATGCGAGATTTACTGGAGTACGATTTCACCCCGGAATCTAAAGTAAGCAACATCGTTGTAACCACATCGCTAGACGGGAATATATCGCTCGAAGCGCTGGCGTTACAACTCGGACTGGAGAACGTTGAGTATGAACCGGAACAGTTCCCTGGACTGATTTACCGTGTTCCCGAATCGAACGCTGTCATCCTTGTGTTCTCCAGCGGGAAACTTCTCTGCACTGGACTCAACGATCTTGATGCGATCGCCAACAAGGTTGAAGAATTCACTGAGAAAATCAATTTAGATACGTAACAGAGAGCTACGGATTCTATCCTATACCATATTTAGGAATTGTTGACGGTGAACGAGTTGTTCCCGTTGTCTCAGACTTAGTTGGGAAGACCTTGTAGACAGCCGCTGGCTTCGCTGGTGGGGTGAGCGGAGTTTTATTTGGCAGGCTGAATTAACAAACCGTGAACGGGTAACCACTATGCCACGACTCCGGCGAGGTATCAAGTTCTTCTTGTTCCTAAGCTCGTACCTCCCGTTATTCGCAATACTGGCATTCCAATACCGCGACGCTGTCACCACTATTCGCGGTATTACAGTCCCGTACGTCTCTGCATTCTTCGCAGCCCTATGCGTCGTATCACTCCCGTTTCTTGTGCTTGTTATCCGGGTCCAATCGAACAGTTCTTCGAACTTCAAAGAGGTCGAAGAGTACCGTCGCCGCAACGACCAGGTGACCAGTTACCTGCTCGTCTATATCTTCGCGTTCTTCGGTCTCGACCTCTTCAATCTCAACGACCTCGTTGCCTTCATCGTCTTCTTCGGGATGGTCGCAGCTATCCAGATTCGGTCGTCGCAACTCCATGTGAATCCAGTTCTGGCCTTGTTGGGGTACGACATTTATCAGGTGAAGACTGGCCGGGAGGTGGCACTCGTGGTTGCCGACTCAACGTTAGAAGACGAATTCGTCGCACCGGACGATGCCCACGGTCGTCCGGACGTAGACGCCGAAGAGCGGTATCTGAAAGTCGCAGAGCTTGGAAATGGAGTATACATCACCAGTAACGAGATTAATGGACACTAACGAGCACTTGGAACGGCTACGAGCGGCACGCGAACACGCACAGAACGCAGGGAGCAGACGGTCTGTCGAGTACTTACTCGGTCGCCGGCATGGCGATGGCGAGTACGAATACGGGAAGCTGTCCCTGAGTGAACCTACAGTCTATGCGGAGTTTACGGAAATCCTCACGACGAACATCACGGACCTGATTCACAGCATCACTGAGGATCAGAAACCGGTAGTCGAGTTCGATATCCGGCATTCAAACAAGAACCGAACACCGATCCAAGTCTTGGAAGTCAGTAAACTCCCGTCGTTCGCTAAGCTTCAGGACATCAGCGCGGGAACCGCTGACTTGGATACCACGACGTACGATGAGAACGAAGAAGACCTGGAGATAGAAGTGATTCGGGTGAAAGCTCCGTCAGGGAAGTCTGTTCTCGGGATTCAAGAGTACAGCTCGAAACACATGCTGGGGTCCTCGATGTGGACGCAGCTGGTGAGGCGACCTGGTCAGGAGCATTACGACCAGTTTGAACAGCAAGTCATCGGGATTCCTGAAAAAGTCCGCGCGATCGTGTACGATGGATACCTGTACAGTAGTTCACCGAAGGCGTTGGAACGAATCTTCGACTTCGAGGACGAGTACGAGCAAGAGGTGACCGAGGTTCTGGATGGGTTTTCTGACCAAGACATCCAGTTAGATATTGACGGTGATCTGGAGGCGACGCTCCAAAACGATATCCGTCATCTACGGAAGTTCCACGAAATGAAGGCGCTCGAGATTCACAAGAAGGCAACTCAAGAAGACATTCAACGAATCGTTGACGAACGAGATCTTCCCGTGCATATCGAACAGCAGAACGGAACGATGAAGCTATCAGTTGATTCCGGCCACGACAGGTGGGAACTCCTTGACCTCTTAGCCGACGACCACGTCGTCTCAGAGATGACCGACAATCCGTACAACGCGGACGGGAAAGAACTCGTGGACGACTAACTAGGTACTGGTTCCCCCTACAGGAAACACCGTGTAATTCTCCAATAACTGAATGTCAGAGATCACCGTTCCAGAAGTACGCTGCATTCTCCCCGGCATAGCTGCACTCAGCGTAATCCCACTACTCCTCGCTGCGCTGCATTTCTTCCTCTCACCAAGTGTTGTGGACCAGCTCGTCTTCCACTTCCACGACCCAAGTATCCTGACTGCATGGACATCCGCATTTGTGCACGCAGACGTGCCCCACCTCAGATCGAATATTCTCGGGTATGCGTTAGCGATCGTGCCGACGTATTTCCTCTACGTAAGTTGGGGTCGGAGCCGCGCGTTTTGGACGACAGTGGTTGCTCTCCTCCTTGTGACACCGTTCGTTACGACTGGCATCGACTACACGCTCCTCCACCTGCACTGGGGGCTTACTGGGCCTGGTGCAATTTCACGGGGATTCTCAGGGATAGCGAGCGCGTTTGGTGGAATGTTACTCGCTACAATTGGAGTGTTCCTCGAGGACGAGTACAACAAGATGACTGCGTGGAACGCAACGATGCTGGTCGTTCTCTTCTCTCTCACCATCCTCTCACTCACAAACGGTGCCTTCTCACCAACAGTCGGCGGCCTACTCGCCATCGGCGTCGTTCTTCTCGGAACCCAGTTCCTCTCACGTGAAGAGATCACGAACCCCCGTCAACTCTGGGCTCGACTACGAGATCACTGGCAGAATCTCATCACCGTCACCTATTGTGGCGTCGTCGTCGCCCTGATCATCGTCGCAATCTTCCCGGCCGACCTCGTCCAGGGTGGTGCCTTCGTGAACATCTTCGCCCACGGGACTGGATTCCTAGTTGGTGTTTTTGCCACGCTACTCGTTTCCGGTTCACCGGTTCAATAGTAACAGAAAGAGTGGCCCTTCCTCGCCTCTATCGAACACATAAGAGAACTATTGCTTTGTCAGAGGCCAAACTGCCAACCTCTGCAACTCACAGGACCGGTAGAAGTTGAGACAGGTATTCTCAATGCATAGCTGGTAGCAATTCACTTCGATCGCTACTCCGTGATCAGTCCGACGACATCATCGACAGTGAACAGATGAAGATCGTCCCGTTCCGATTCGGCTTCCTTGACTGCGGACGAGAATCCAGACCGACTGAATAACGCATACGTGTACTCTGGGTCACCACCGCTGTCTGGATGCCAGTCTACTTCTGGGGCTTCAGATTCGAGTCGACTGAGGACGTCATATCCAACCGCTTCCTGTCGGAATTTGGCCTCACCGACGAGGAGTGTCTCTCCATTCGTCGGCGCGACGATGTCGATCTCGCTGCCACTCCCATCCCACCAGTTCCCGGGCTCCTCTACGAAGCGATACTCGTCACCGAATGCGTACAAGACAGCACGCTGGCATAACTGCTCGAACGTCCCACTGACGAAGTCTGGCAGTTCTGGGTCGATGAGGTCGGTGTAAGCGTCCTCACCATATACCTCGTACCGCGCTGTCCGCCCATAGACGAATCTGAACCAGAATCGGAATAATGGATCTGTAATCGTATACCGACCTTTTCGGCTCCGATCTGGATTGACGGTAACTGGGTAGTCTCGTTCGATAATGCGCAAGTCATTCAGTCGGTTGAGATAATACCCGACGCTACTGTTACTGATTCCGGCACCCTGGGCGACTTCGTTCTTGACTCGGTTTCCTTCTGCAAGCGACTTCAATATCGCAAAATACCGGTCGACCTCGTCCAGTTCCCGGTGGAGCACGTTTTCGGGCTCCTCGTGGAGTCCTCCATCACGCCGTAACAGCGTTCTCGTGACGTTCTCCTCAAGCGTCTCGTGATCTTCGACGGCTCGCAAATACTCTGGTGTTCCGCCGAAGACACCGTAGGTCATCACCTGTTCAACGGGAGAATACTCGGGGAAAAACGACATTGCCGCCTCGAAGTGAAGTGGGCCAACTTCGATTTCCCCGTTCGGGTTTTTGGCGACGCGACCGTACAACGGCGCTGTTCCTTCAAGCGCGTACTCGTGCATCATTCCAATAGCGGACCCGGTCAGCACGAAGGTCGTTGCAGTGTTCTCAGCGGTATGATCCCAGACGCGCTGCAGGATCGATGGGAGTGCGTCCGTTTGCTCGACGAGATACGGGAACTCGTCGACGATGATGACTGCATCCTGCTCGGCAAGAAATTCGAAGAGGGGTTCCCACTCTTCACGGATTCGTGTGATTCCTGGATACACCTCGGCAGCGTCGTTGATGAACGAGGAAATCTGCTGGTCTGCAGTTCCTCTAGTCGCCTGGTAGTAGATGGCGTCGTTGCGGTCTCGGATCGACTCGATTGCGAGCGTTGTTTTCCCCATTCGCCGTCGCCCCCAAACTACCGCCAGTGCTGCCGTATCGCTCTCGTAGAGTTTATCGAGGCGTTTCAGTTCCCGTTCCCGGTTTACAAACCCAGTCATTATGTCTTCTTTGAAGGGGACACATAAAACTGTTCCTCTAAAGGAGTTTGAACTAACTTAGTTTAGGCTAACGTATCTCCGACACTCTTAGACGAGTTCTTGATGCCCGCCCGGTACGGAAAGGCGAGTCACGAAAGGAAATCGTTGAGGATCTGCTGGATGTAGCTGAAGGGCTCGTCCACGTCGATAACGTGCTGATGAACCGGGAGTTTGATAGTCAGCACATTCTGGAGATGATCAGCCGGCGTGGATTGTCCTACGTCGTGCCAAAGCGGATGCAGACCAGCGAGAAAGCCCAGGCAAAACGATTACTCCACCGTGATCAGGACTGATATGAGATCGACCGCAAACTCCATCTCGGGAAGAATGAGTGGCACGAGACGACGCTGATCTACCGTCGGAAAGATGATTCTGAGCATGACGACCACCGGCAGTACTCGGTGTTCATGTCCAACCGTGGCGGTGGATTCCTCACTGAGTATGGGTATCGGTGGGAGATTGAGAGCGGTTATCGGTCGATCAAGCGATTCATGGCCGCGACGACGTCCACGGATTTCGGGCTGCGGTTCTTCTACTTCGCGTTCGCGTGTCTCTTGTACTCGATCTGGCGAGCGGTCGATCTACTCGTCCAAGTCGAGTTGACCGGTGAGTACGAACACTCACCCATTGTGACGGCCGACAATACGCTGACGCTGCTGAAGAAGGAGACCGGAATCGGATAGAGCGGTACTCTGTCCGGGGTAATGCAGATTCCTGAGTGGCAACGCTGTCGGGAATCTCGGAAATTCACCGATCTAGTCGGTAGTACGGCACGAGAAGATCCTCGAGAGAGGATTCGAAGCGTCCTCCACTCACAAATTCGCCCGAAGCCACGCATTACAGCCCCGCTAAACCCGCCATAGTCTCAACTTCCCAGGCCTGAGATTTTGTATAGCGATATACGATATATAATTTCCTGTAGTGCGGAATCCCGACGGTAAGAGACTCTAGACTCCCGAATTCTCCCGATGGCTCGAAAACAAAAAGTGGTCTTGATTATGCCCGTAATCACGACCACTTTGAAGTACCCCGGCGCCGTCGCTGAAGCACGAATGCTGCAACCACCTCACGACGGCGCTTCCCCGGGGTAAAGCCGCCAAGACCGGGCTCCGATTTTGCTCAGGCTACCCTCAGCTGAGATCAGGGCGATGGCGAAGAAGTTGATTCGATATAGGACTAACGACCTCAACCTATATTAAGACAAAGCCCGAACGATGTCGTATGACCGAAAATGAATCGAACTCCGAGGGCCTGATGGAACGCCAGACCACGGGTGAAGACCGCGTGCGGATGGTTGCTCGGCAGCTGTCGGAGCCACAGACGGCCAACTGGATCGCCTCCGAAGCGGGCTGGTCACACGAACCAACTAAGCGCGTCCTCGAGCGACTCGTCGACGACGGCATCCTCCACCGTGAAGAAAGCGGTACTCACACGACGTATTACCCTGATTATCGCCGCCAAGCGATGCAGGAGGCGATGCGTCTTCGAGACAGCGGACACACTGTCGAGGAGCTTACGGACCGGCTCGCGGATATGAAGACCCAGATCCGCGACTGGGAGGACGAATTCGGCGTCGAGTCACCGAACCAGCTTCGCGGGACGCTCGCTGACGAGGCTCTGGACGCTGATGAGGAAGATCGGCGCCGTGAGATCGCCCGCGAGTGGGAGCACCTTCAACGGCGTATCCAGATCGTCGGCTTCGCCATCCGCGAATGGGACTTTCTCGCGCCGACGACAGAGCCTGCTGAGGCCAGCAGCTAACGGATGTCGGTCCCGCATCCAGGTGGTGATCCGAACGCGAACCTCTACGCCCAGCTGAAGCGAGATGTCCTTGACCGTGTGCCACAGATTTCGGCGGTCGAGTTCGTACCTGACGATATCGAGGCCAAGCAGCTGCGGGCGGTTTTTGATCCAGCCCGCCTTAATCCCTCAACGGGCCCTGATTCGCCGGAACTGACCGTCAAGTGGTATCGACAGGACCCACACGATTGGTTCCGTATCAACTACACTGATCCGAACACGGGCTTTCACGCCGGCTGGCACCAGGACGAGGACCATCCTGATCTCGGACGGGCGCATTTCCAGTACGCTGCCGCCAATACGGAGGACCGCTGGGGGATCACATTTGAATACGAGACTCCTTCCCTGATCCTCTGGGAAATCGTCGAAACGCTCTTCGAGGACGTCCGTCCGACTTACCAGTACGCGAACGAGGAACGATGACACCTCGAGAACGCACTAATCAGTCACTCGCGAGTTCCTTCGAGCGCTACCTCCAGGACAAGGGGAAAGGCCGTGGTGGGGACGGTGGGAACTATCGACGCAACGCTGCCCGCGAGCTCGAGCGGTTCGCCAAGTGGGCCGCCGGCGACCGCGGCGCCGACGACTGGACCGGGATCGTCCCCGACGACGTCGACCGCGAGCCGACCTTCGACGATCTCGACGAACGCGTGTTCCGGGAGTACGCCCGACATCTCGGTGGAGATCGGGGACTCAAGCAGAACACAGTACAAACCTATTACCGCTATATCTCTGCGTGGTGCGGCTGGTGCGTCAACGAGGGGTATCTCGAAGCGCATTACGCGCAGCGGGCGAGTGCGATGGCGCCGCTGCCGGAGGACGACGGCCGCAAGCCCGGCGACCAGCAGGCCTGGACGTCCGAACAGCGCCACGCCCTCACCCGCTACGTCGACGAACGGGCCCGCGACGCCGTCGAGGTGTACACGACCCTCTCGGAGGATACTGACCCCCTCGACAAGCAACGAGCGCGCTACGCGGCGCTGAAGGCAGCTCGTGACCGCGCCCTCGTGTTCGTCCTCGCGTACACAGCTGTCCGCGTCGGGGAACTCCTCCGGGACCCGAACGACCCGCGCCGGCGCGGCGTCCGCTGGGAGGACCTCTCGTTCGACGACGGGAGTATGGACGTTTACCGGAAGAAACAGCAGTGGGACGCAGCGAGTCTCCCCGACCCGGTGATTTCGCCGCTGCGGAGCTATCGAAGGCTGATGGACCCACCGACGGAGCGCTGGCCGGTGTTTCCGACGTTCGACCAACGGACGCTGGCGACGCTCGTCCGGGAAGAGCTCGCCGACCGAGGGGAACCCCCAGAGGCAATTACTGAGCGGCGTGATGAGTACGCTCGCGACCTCCTCCTTGCGCTCGATGAGGATATCCGGCCGCCATCAATCACGACGGACGGCGCACGGTCGATTCTCCAGCGACTCTCAGGGGCTGCCGAAATCGACATCGATCATCCGAAACACGACTATCTAGCGCCTCACGGCGGTCGGCGTGGGATGGGCGAGGTGCTAGTCCGCGCGTTCGGATACACGGTGGCGGCCCGGTATCTCGACAATTCGGAGGAGATGGTCCGTGAGCGGTACTCCCATATCGAGGCCGGTGAACTTGGTGATGTCGCTACTGAGGCCCTTGAGGAGATCGATAGTGTACCGCAGTAACTTATTTCGAGTGAGAGGGTAGACCGTCGCGTTCAAACCGCTTCGACAGTGAACAGCGAGTCGTCACTGAGGACGACCTGTACCCGGCGGTGCCAGGCGTCAGCGAAAGCCTCTCGTTGCTGTTCAGTTGCCGATTCGTCGAGAATCCCTTGGAGGTTCCCGATTGCGGGTCCACCGTCAGGCACGTCGCTGACGTGGTAGGTCACTTCGATGGTCTCGTCGGTGTCGGTTCGCCGGAACCGGAACGTCGGCTCCGCCGTGTCCGGGTCGAACGCGTCGAAGACGAGGAGGTCGCGACGGCCGCCGTAGCCGCCGGCGAGCCCGCTGAAGCCGTCGTCTTCGGTCGCGCCAGTCACGTACGAGATGATGCGGCTCATCACGCCATACGCAGCATCGTCCTGCGGGCCGGCCGCCTGCATCTCGATTTCGCTCCGGACTGGATAGTCGTCGGGATACAGGGCGCCGAGCCCCAACTGGACGATCCGGTAGGCGCCCGAGGCAGTCGGACAGGAGTGGCCCGCCTCTTTCACCGCGTCTCTATAGGTGATGACGAACGGGTCGCCCGGTTCGAGGACGCCGAGGGCCTCCGCGACGGGGTCGCGAATTTCGATCGGATCGACGTCGTAGTCGACCTGCCAATTGGTTCTAGTCTTGGTCTCAGCTGTCGCAGTCGAGTTCGATGTCATGAGTGGTGGTGATGATCGTATCTAGTGGTCAGTGGCGAAGCAGTCGCATCCCGTTGAGGATGACCGCGAGGACGCTGGCCTCGTGGACCAGCATCCCAAGCGCGAGCGTGACGTAACTGGTGAGCACGCCTGCGAGCAGGACGGTCACGGTCAGCACTGCGAGCCCGACGTTCTCGAGGACGTTCCAGCGCGTCGCCTTACTCAGTTTGACCGCGTAGGGGATGCGGTCGAGGTCGTCGGCCATCAGCGCCATGTCCGCCGTCTCGATGGCGGTATCCGTCCCAGCGGCACCCATCGCGATGCCGACGTCGGCGGTCGCCAGCGACGGCGCGTCGTTGATGCCGTCGCCGACCATCGCGACCACGTGCCCGTCGGCTTGGTAGGCCTCGATGACGGTCTGTTTGTTCTCGGGGAGGAGTTCGGCGCGGTACTCGTTGATGCCGACTTCCTCGGCTACGGCGGCGGCCGTCCGCTCGTTGTCGCCGGTGAGCATCACGGTCTCGATGCCGGCGTCCTGAAGCGCCGCGACGACGCTAGGAGCTGCCTCCCGGACCTCGTCCCGCAGCGCGATTGCGCCGATGATGTCCCCATCTCGGATGACGTGGACGACCGTTTCGCCGCGCTCCTCACGCTTGCGGACGTAGTCGGCGATCCGACTGGGGACGTTGATGTCGCGGTCGTCCAGCAGTGCGCGGTTGCCGACAACAACTTCGGTGCCATCGGTATGGGCGATAACGCCCTTACCAGCGACCACGTCGAAATCGTCCGGGTCGGGAATCGACTGGCGCCCCGCGTCCGTATCGTCCGCCTGGGCGACCGCCGCTCCACCGTCCGTCGCAGCAGTCGGGCGCTCGCGGGCCGCGTCGACGATGGCGTCAGCGAGGTGGTGTTCGCTCTTCTTCTCGGCGGTCGCCGCGAGCGCGAGGACCTCGTCATCGGCGATACCGAAACCCTCGATGTCGGCGACGGTGGTTTCGCCCTTGGTGAGGGTGCCGGTCTTGTCGAAGGCGACGAGGTCGATCTTGCCGGCGCGTTCGAGGTGTTCGCCGCCCTTCATCAGCACGCCAGACCGGGCTGCGTTGCCGATGGCCGAGACGATGCTGACTGGCGGCCCGATGACGAGCGCGCCCGGACAGCCGATGACCAACAGCGTCAGCGACAGGATCGCGTTCTGCGTGACTGCATATGCGCCGATGGCCAGCACGATGACGGCCGGCGTGTAGTACTTCGCGAACCGGTCGATGAGACTCTCCGTGGGCGACTGGGCCTCTTGGGCCTCCTCGACGCGACGGATGATACGTTCGAGCGTCGTGTCCGAGCCCGCACCCGTCGTCCGGACTTCAAGCGCCCCTTCTTGGTTGACCGTCCCGGCGTAGACTTCGTCGCCGTCGGCCTTGTGGACGGGCGCGCTCTCGCCGGTGACCGGCGCCTGATTGACGGCGCTCTGGCCGTCAACGACGTCACCGTCGACGGGGATCTTCTCACCCGGCTTTACGACGACGATTTCGCCGTCTTCGACCTCGCGGGCAGGGACCTCTTGGAGTTCCACGTCGCGCCGGACGGTCGCCGTGTCGGGCGTCATCTCAAGGAGCTCCTGGAGGGCCGTCCGGGTCTTCCGCATCGTCCGGCCTTCGAGGTAACTGCCGAGGCTGAACAGGAAGACCACGGCTGCGGCCTCCCAGTACTCACCGATGACGATAGCCCCGATTGCGGCCAGCGTCACCAGCGTCTTGATACCGAGCGTCCGGTTGGTCACCTCGTGGTAGGCGGTCTTGGCGATGTCGTAGCCACCCACGACCGTCGCCAGGACGAGGATGGCGGCGCTTGCCATCTCGAACCCCGTGAGGTAGCCCAAACTCCAGCCACCGCCGTACAGCAGGCCGCTCGTCGCCGTGACGATGGCCGTCCGGTGTTTCCGGTAATATTGCGTGAACGATTGTTTCTTCATGGTGTTAGGCGGGCTGGGGCGTGTAGCCCTGATTTTCGATAGTTTGTGCGAAGGCGCCGGGTTCTGCAACGCTGTCGTCGTACTCGATTTCGACGCGGCCGGTCGCGTAGTGGACGTCGACGTGCTGGACGCCGTCGACGTTGGTCAGGGCGCGTTCGACGGTGCTCGCACAGGCCGGGCAGTCGAAGTCGAGGACGCGGAACTGGGTTGTGTCGCTCATTACAGTTTGAGGTAGTGCCCACACCCCGATAAGTATTTTTTAGATGATATGTTTGAATACAGATATAGGTGATTGGAACAGTTAAACGGGTCGTCTAGGGCTTTCGGTATCGCGGGTCCATTCTGTACTTGAATCTCCGATAGACACCTGCCTGACTTTTTGTCCCGCTACTTTTTCCCGCGTCCTCCCGCTCAGTTTTCGTATGAGTAATTCCGATACCGACCACCGTCTCGAGGACATCGCGGTGCGAGATACTCGGGTTTCGGACGCCATCGACGAGCCGATGCGGGCGATGATCCTCGATATTCTGGCCGATGAGGCCCTGACCGCGACCGAGGTCCACGAGCGACTCGAAAATCGCGGCGTCGACCGGACGGAGAACACGGTTCGCCATCACATCAACGAGCTCCGGGACGCGGGCCTCGTCGATGTCGTTCGCTTCGAGGAGGGACGTGGTGGGACGACGAAGTACTACCACGCAAACACGATCGTTCTCTCGTACTCACTACCGGATTCGGCCGACCCCGCCATCGAGGAAATGGTCGACGCTGTCCAGCCCCAGATTACGGACGCACTCACCACGCTCACGGACGAGTACGACGACACGATTGAGGGGATCGCCGCGGACATGCAGCCTTGTGAGCACTGCCGGACCCAGAAATACGAGACGTACGTCCTCTTGACTGTCCTGCGCCGGGCGTTCGTTCGTGCTCACAGAGAATCCTGAGCCAAAACTCGGAAACGTTGGGTCTCACCAGGTACGACACAATATGATCTAACCGGTTGCTGAAGGCTGTGAGTGTACCGACCTCACCGATCAGCAACAGCTGGTGTCGTCGGGAGTCCACTCACACGAATTACCGGTAGTAAGGTTGTTTTCGTCGATATACGCGGAGAGGCAGGCGTAGTTACAGAAATACGTGGGTGTGCCACAGTCGTCATCGCAATTACGGACGCAGATCGGATCGTGATCGAAGATCTGGGATTCACAGTACGCACATGTCTCGTCTGTTTCGGGTGTTGAGACAGTCGTCGACATACTCGTGTTGAGGAGATGCCCACAGAAAACGTTTCTTCGGGCTGTGATCAGTGAAGGGGTCTCGATCACCCTCTCCTCCTCGAATTAGCAGTCTTCCCACGCCTTTTCCGAACAGCGTTGAAAACAGTCACCTGTTACAAATCCTCAGGCTCCGGTTCACGTCGTCCGTCGATATCCTTCGTACAGGGCTGGTAACCCAAGCGGAAGTGCGAGGAATCCAAACCCGAGAAGGGCATATCGGTCTCTATCCTGGTGTCGCATGACGAGGATGGTCGTGACGATGCCGAATAGGGCAATTACGTATGCGGTGTTGCTCCAGAACACGTCGTAGGTCGAACAGTACAACCAGCAAACGAATGTGTAGGCCGGGGCGTTCCAGGTCGGTGGATGGAGTTTCGGCCAGAAGAACCGGCAGTACGTCGTCCAGCCCAGCATCGCCACGGTCGGCAACCCGACGAGCCACACCGCTGCTCCACGATTTCCGTCGCCGTATCGCCGGTATCCAGCGAGGAAGAGTGCGGGAAAGCAGAAGACCCACAGCCAGATGCCGATAGTGTAGGTCACCGGCCAGTGTTCGATCCGGGGCTGTACAATCGGTAATCGTAGAGACTTGGGCAGCGTCGCCCACGGGAACGAGGGGTCAGGAACGGGATTCGTGACGAACGCTACCAGACAGAGTCCCGTCCCGACAAGGAGTCCGTACAGTCCCAGCGTCGTGTATCGGTCGAGCCACGCTGGAAGTTGGGGACGCGTCGACTGTTGACGGTGGTCGGGGAAGCCGGTCATCGTTCAAGTTTGCCGAACGGGAATCAGGTATCTCGCTCGAGTGCTTCGCGTCGCTGTTCGTATTCCTCGTCGGTCAATTCACCGCGGGCGTAGGCGAGCCGGAGCTCCTCGAGGGCTTGGTCTGAACTACGCTCACTTCCCGTAATCGCACGGTAGATGAGGTAGCCACCGCCGACGAGGGCGGCGAGGAACAGTAACTGCATCACGATGCCGACGATGAACATCCAGCCAGACATCGTCCCGTCACCCCACATGTGACCGCCCCAAATCCCCCCCATCATCGGACCGAACCCCATCATCCCGAAGCCCATGAAGAACAATGGGAAGATGAATACGGCACCGATGATAACGAGGAGGAGCGTAACAAGTCGTGTATCGTCTGAATTTGTCGGCATATTGTAATCCCTCCGTGAGTTGGGGTTCTCAGATTATACTACGCACTAACTATTCAATGCGGTTGTGCCTTTGACCTGCGTGTGCCACCCGCCACAATTCTTTTGAATACATACTCACCACGGCTCTGACCCGAACTATCTGAAGGAAAACTGCAATAGATAATCCCTTCGAACTGATACCTATGGTAGCGACGATGATTGATGGCATCTCCGAAGCTCTACGTATCGGAGTGGGCTTCCTCTGGACGGCGGCGTGGGCGATCATCATGGGCCTCACGATCACGAGCCTCGTCCAGGTCTACGTCTCTAAGGAGCGGATGGCGCAGGTCCTCGGCGACGGCGATCTGAGCGGGCTCACCAAGGCGACTGCGTTCGGCGCGGCCAGTAGTGGCTGTAGTTTCGGCGCCGTCGCCATCGGGAAGGGGTTGTTCAAGAAGGGAGCGCACGCGGTCAATTTTCTCGCGTTTATGTTCGCGTCGACGAATCTCATCGTCGAACTCGGGTTGATGATCCTGATTCTGCTCGGCTGGGAGTTCCTGGTCGCAGAGTTACTCGGTGGACTCATTCTCATCGCCGTGATGGCCGTCATCGTTCATCTCACGCTTCCGGAGAACCTCTTCGATGAGGTGCGAGAGACCCTCAATGAGCGCGATCACGAGGCGGGCGTCACCGAGGATCCAACCTGCGGGATGGAAGGCAAAGACGAGTACACGCTTACGACTGACGGCGGTGAGACGCTCAAGTTCTGCTCGGAGGGCTGTATGGAGACCTACCGTCAGGAGATGTCGAGTCGCGGCGAGTGGCGTGACGAGTTGCTGTCGTGGGGTGGCTGGTACAAAGTCGGGAACCAGTACCGCAAGGAGTGGTCGATGATCTGGAAGGACGTCATCGCGGGCTTTCTGATATCGGGGTTCGTCATCGTCTTCGTCCCCCAGTGGGTGTGGAACACCCTGTTCATCCAGGGCGACGGGGTGCTTGTGACGGCCGAAAACGCGATTATGGGCGTCGCCATCGCCGTTATCAGCTTCGTCGGTAGCATGGGTAATGTCCCGTTCGCCGTCGCACTCTGGGGCGGCGGCATCAGTTTCGCCGGCGTCATCGCGTTCGTCTACGCTGACCTCATCACGATTCCCGTGTTGAACGTCTACCGGAAGTACTACGGCTGGAAGGTGATGCTGTACATTCTCGGCGTTTTCTTCGTCACGATGGCGTTCACCGGCTTCCTCATGGAACTGCTGTTCGACGCCCTCAACATCGTCCCTGATCTGGCGGGCGGCGAGACTGCGACCGAGCAAACGTACTTCGAACTCAACTACACGTTCTACCTCAACGTCGTCGCGTTCGCGCTCTCCGGGTTCCTCCTGTACGTCTACCGTCGCGGCCTCGGTGCGCCTGGCCAGTACCGTGATCCCGTCTGTGGGATGCGGACTGACGACAGCGAGCCATCGGCAACCCACGACGGTGAGACGTACTACTTCTGCTCGCAGACCTGCAAGGAGACCTTCGAGGAGGACCCCGACGAATACGCCACCGGGCATCCGATGGTGATGGAGGGACACGACCACTAACGAACAGTTCGTCGAGCATTCACAGTATCGATTAGGTCCGTCAGTTGTTCTTGGGCATATCCGCTGACGTGGCCATACTGAACATGCTTCCGTGACTCTTGAGCGGAGGGAATTGGAAGCCGAATTTATGATACCCGCCTTTGAATTCCGACTGAATGTACAACCGAATTCTCCTGTCGACCGATGGAACTGTAGCGTCTGAAGAGGCTGAAACACACGCACTCGAGCTCGCAGCCGCCAACGACGCAGTCCTTCATGTGCTCTACGTCGTCGACGAGGATGTCGTGACTGCGTACAGCGGGGACGAATACGTCGACGAGGCCGAAGGACCCGAACACGGTCTCGAAAAACACGGCGAGCAGACGCTTTCGGAACTCCGACATCGAGCCGAAGAGGCCGATGTCGACATCGAGACGTCGATGCAACATGGTCGCCCCGCTGAGACTATCGTGAATCACGCAGACGACTGTGACGCCGATCTCCTCGTGCTCGGTACCAAACACCGGCCGGACGAATATCGTGCGTTGCTCGGAAGTGTCACCGACCGCGTTCTCCGATTGACAACTCGTCCGGCAACCGTCGTGAAAACTGAAGTCAGCGAGTAGGGAACGACCGTCAGCTACCGTTCATTATCTGGTATGAGATGGGGGCGCGGTATCTCGCTCAGCAGGTCGATCGTCTGGCAATAGGACTTCCCGGGTTTGATTCTGAGTGCGTGGAGCGTGAGTATCGTCCATTCGGCGAGGTTGGATCCTCGGAAACTGTTTTAGTCCGAAGATACGCCTGTGGAGACTGCGACCGCTGTGTTAACTGACGATGGCGATTGCTCGTCCGTCGTCGTGAATGCAAGCCGCGTCGTCGGAACAGAAAGTTCCGCCCTCGAGGAAGCGACGTCAGTCGCTGAGTAGGGCGGGGTCGTTCACATTCTTGTCCTTGTTGTATGGTAGCTATCTGTGAGGATTATGAGAAGGAAATTGCAACGGATCAGGGATGCTCCATCGAGGATTTGAACCTCGGTTCTGGGCGTGAGATGCCAAGATGATTGGCCGAGCTACACCAATGGAGCACTTGAAAACTCATCCGTGGAACAGATTAATACTGTCGACTGTAACTCCGGAGGGTATTCGCCGCCATGGGTGGCAAATTCATCCATGCGCTCACAGACAATATTATCACTCTATTCATATTTATCCGAATAGCAATACAAACAACAAGAGTGCAAGGACTAATACAATAATGGCAATCGATTGCCTGATTCCTGCTCTAAAAGTACCTAGTGTTACATTTTCGTCCCGAGGCTTAGCAACGTTTGATTGTTTCACAATAGCCGTGATACGTCGGACTCCTAACTCGGGATTATTAAGGAGCCATCGAGTCCCTGTGGTGAGATGCACCACAAATTGATCGATGCGAGCAAACGAGTTGGTGGCTCCGTAAACTATTGCTTTGGTCCCAAAGAAAACGGCGGGATTGTAAACATCGTCGAAATCTGGAATGCGACCAATTCGCTTGAGTGGCCGACGTAAGATAGCGAATCCAAGAACACCCGCTATCGCAAGCGCGAGACCCTCACCGATATGACCCAAGGTGAATGTTTCATAATGAATCTCTGACCCGAAGGGGACGATACTGAACAATCCACTGGGGTACACTCCAAAGAGAACACACAGTCCTGCTACTATCCCCATCGCAACTTTCTGTCCTCGGGTTGCGTCGTGGATCTCGCCGTCGTAGTTGCCGTGGAAAAACACATAATAGCCCAGTTTGATAAACGAAAGGAATGTTCCTACGCCGCCAAGTATCAATAGCCACCAAAGGGTCTCCATCTCCCCGTACTCGGCGGCTGATAGAACCATTCCTTTGCTGACGAATCCATTCAAGCCCGGGAATCCTGCGATTGAAAGTGCCGCGATAGAAAAGGCTACGGTCGTCACTGGCAACTTCCTCGCGAGCCCGCCGACGCGTTCCAGACTTTCTTCGCCAGTTCGATAAATCACGACGCCGACGGTCATAAACAAGAGACTCTTGTAGAGGATGTGATTGAAGACGTGACCGAATGCACCAGCAGTGGCGAGTGTTGTTCCTATCCCGACCCCTGCTATCATGTATCCAACCTGTGATTGAATATGATAGGAGAGAAGCCGTCGCATATCACTCTGCATCAGAGCCATGAATGCCCCGAAGACGGCCATTCCGCCACCCATATAGGCAACTGCGAGCTGTCCCTCCGGAAATATTCGATACATCACATAGACTCCTGTTTTCGTCGTATAAACACAGAGAAAAACGCTCGCAGCGATGTGGGGCTTAGGATATGTGTCAGGGAGCCACGTGTGGAGGCCAATGAATCCGACCATAGTGCCGACACCCACGACAGCCAGCACTTGAGGGACAGTGCCGACGATGCCATCAGCCGCCGTAAACAGAAACGAATTAACAGTTGCGTATTGCCAAGCTATCGCTGCCAGTAACAGGCTCCCACCGATTCCATGCCAGAGTGCATACCGGAAGCCCGTTCGAACCGCTTGCCGGCCGTAATGCCAGACAAGCAGCGTACTTCCGATCGACATTAACTCCACAAAGAAAACAAGCGTCAACCAATCACCTGCGAACACGGCCCCAATGCTAGTTCCAACGTAACTGAGGGCAAATGCTGTCTGAACGGTATCGGCATCACTCGCATATGAATAAATAATCCCGATTGAGCCAATGAATGCGAAGATCCCGCCCATCAACCGAGTGAGTGAGTCGACGTACAGGAAAATGGTCGAAAAGCCGAATAAACTTCCAGATATAAGTGCGCCCTCCGGGAGGAGCCATATGTACGGTACAACGACAGCAGTCGCGACCAGGCCGAGAGCATGACTAATCCGGCGGGAGAAAAACGGCGAAAGAATCGCGACGAGCAAGACAGGCACGAACGGTGGTATCAGTGGTAATGTCATTGGCTAGAACCGTCCCGATTAGCTGGTAGTAACTCGTTTACTCCACTGAAGGCGGCGGTGTGCATCTTCGCGGAACAGGAGTTGGCCAAGCTCAACATTGTCTTATTTTCACTTGTATATAACGTGGCGTTCAATCAATTCATTTATGTTGTAAAAAAGGATTCCGACCGAGACAAGTGTCGTGACGAGGTAGGTGATCAGACTGAGCGGCCCACCAACTGCTGTCCCAAGGATTCCACCTGTGAGGCCGACGATTGTGAGTTCAATCCATGTTACGATGATCCGAGACAATAGTTGCGGTTCGGGAGAGAAACGCGTTGCAGTCATCGCACTTGGTCTCGGTTGAACGCAGTCCAAGTGTTATAGTCCCTAGACACCATATTGTTTCTCCATACACTGGTCGGTCGTTGGGTCTGAAGTCGTCTCATTAGTATGTTTCCTCGATATTGATCGGTCCGCTGAACGCTGAATAGAGCACGACAAAGTACACGAGTACGATCGGGAGCAGCACGCTCGCCATGATCGACATGAGATTGAGCGGCAGCGTGGAGATGATCGCCTCTCGGATAGTGAGTCCCGCGGTTCGATCAACGAAGGGGAACAAAAGGGTTGCGACGAGCCCAACGAGTCCGAAGACGAGTGCGGCTGTCGCCGCGAACGCAGCGTAGTACCGACGTCTGCGAAGCGCGACGACATAGATCCCCGTCAAGGTTGCAGTAAGGATCACAAGTGCGACGATGAGGGGTGATCGGAACGAGGAGCGCAGCCCTGGTTCGGTCACGTATATCGCCCCGAGAGTACTGATCGCCACACCAAGATAACCCACGGCAGCTTGAACACCGTAGGTCCGCATTTCGCCTCGCAGCGCGCCGCGGGTTTTCACCCCGAGGAACGCCGCCCCGTCGACGACCGTGAGGACAAGGACTGTGACACCGCCGAGGACCCCTACTGGGGTGATGAGGCCGGTCGCTCCGACCAGCCAATTCATCACGAACAGACCCAAGAGGAACGGCGTAACGGCACTTCCAATAACGAACGAATAACCCCAGAACGTTCGCCAGCGGTCGTCCTCACGTTCCTCATACATCTCTGGGGCGAGTCCTCGGAGGCCAAGTCCTGCGAGAATCGCGAACATCAGCAGGTAGTACCGGCTGAAGAGGTTCGCGTAGACGGACGGAAACGCCGCGAATAATGCCCCACCGAAGACGACGAGCCAGACCTCGTTCCCGTCCCAGAATGGCCCGATGGCGGCCAACAGATGTTCTTTCTCGTGGTCGTCGTCACGGGTCGCAAACAGGATTCCCACACCAAAATCGAAGCCGTCGAGAAAGAGGAACATCCCAAAGATGAAAAACAGCAACGTGAACCAGAGCTCGGCGAGCGGCAAGCCGAACAGCGGCTTCGTGGCCAGCCATCCGAGGTTACTCACCGGACGTCACCTCTGATTCTAAGCCACGGGAAGAATCACTTTGCGTGAGTTCGTCTTTCGAGGGTGGCCCCGATCGGATGATACGACCGACAACGTACGTGTAGAGGCCCAATAACAGGAGGTATCCAGTAACGAATCCGAGGAGGGTGAACGTTGCTTCTGCACCTGTGAGATTTGGAGAGACGCCGGCACCCGTCTTCATCACCCCCTGAATGACCCACGGTTGTCTCCCGACCTCGGTGACGATCCAGCCGACCTCTACGGCGACGAATCCTAGGAGAGAGGACGCCATCAACGCTTTGTGTAGTAGGTCGTCCTCGAAGAGTTCCCCACGCCACCATCGATAGACACCCCAGACGGCCAGCAGAATGAACCAGAACCCGAGCGCAACCATAATCCGGAACGCCCAGAAGACGATCGCTACAGGTGGGGCTTTCGTCGAGAAAGAGTCGAGGCCGCGTATCGTCGCCTGTGGATTTCCGCCGCTAGCGAGCCACGAGGCCCCACCCGGAATGCCAATACCAAAGAGATCTTTCGTGCGTGGGTTCAGCAGATCGCTGACGTCCGTCGGGAACGCAACGATATACTCGGGGACGTAGGAGTCGGTTTCCCAGACGGCTTCCATCGCGGCGAATTTCTGCGGTTGGGTTTCGGAGACATGGCGGGCATACTCATCCCCTTGAATCACCTGTAGTGGGGCCGTGATAATCAGGACGACGAGCGCGATTTTGAGCGTCTTCTCCCAGACATCGATGTGTTCAATCGGGTAGTCCCAGACGTGGTGGCGGAACACGTAGTAGGCGGCGACGCCGGCCATGAAGAGCGCGACCGATTCAACGGCCGCGTTCTGCATGTGGATGAACATATAGGAGAACCGCGGATTGAGATAGGCTGCGAGCGGGTCCGTAAGCTTCACGATTCGCTGGCCGTTCTCGACGACGATTTCGAACCCACGCGGCGTCTGCATCCAGGAGTTTGCGATGAGGATCCAGACGGCCGAGAGCCACGTGCCGAGCCCGACGGCGATACTCGACAGGAAGTATAGCCAGTCTGACACACGGTCACGGCCGAAGACGAATATTCCAAGGAACGTCGCTTCCAGCATGAACGCCATCATCCCTTCGAGGGCGAGTGGTCCACCGAACAGCTCTCCAGCGGTTGTCGAGAATGCGGCGAAGTTCGTTCCGAATTCGAACTCAAGAACGAGTCCCGTTACGGTTCCGACGACGAAGCTCACCGCAAAGATTCGTGTCCAGAACCGACGAAGCTGCTCGTACACTGGCTGTCCCGTCCGAACCTCTTTCCATGTGAAATAGATGAGAAACGGTGCGAGGCCCATACTCATCACTGGGAAGATGATGTGGACGATGGTGGTGAGCGCGAACTGGAGACGGCTCGCAAGAACGGGATCAACCATCGGTTTCCCCTCGGCGGATATTTCTATTGGTCTGAACGATGATCCGCAGACCGAGTGAAAAATGGACCCCTGTCGGATGGAATGCCATCATTCCGACTTTGCGACTTCGGTATGTCAAATGAGGGCGGTGTCCTACGTATTGGGAATCCGCGTTAGCCCCTTATGCTGGGGTCTTTGATAACGAAGATATGGAGCGTCGTCAGGTGCTCAAGACAGCCGGACTTCTCGCAACAGGTGGCGTAACCAGTCTCGCAGGATGTAGTAGTTCAGGGAACGGAGATGGTGGTGAGTCGACCACGAGTGAGTCACAGGCGACCGATGGCTCGAGCGGTTCGAATACGGTTATGATGGTTACCGAGGGTAGCAACTATTACTTTGATCCCATCGGCCTATTCGTTGAATCCGGGGAGACGGTCACGTTCGAAATTCAGAGTGGGAGTCACTCGGCGACTGCCTACAAAGAAGGAACAAGTTCGGCATCGGTAACTCGGATACCTAACGAGGCAGAAACGTTCAATAGCGAAATATTGAGTGAACAGGGCGCGACCTACGAGCATACGTTCGAAACTACAGGTACATACGATTACTTCTGTATCCCACACAAACCTATGGGGATGGTCGGTCGAATCGTCGTCGGCGAACCAGAGGGTCCTGCCGAAGGGAGTATGCCGCCGGATGGAGATGTTCCTGAAAGCCAGACTATCGTCGATCAGGGTAGCGTCTCGTACAGTGAGTTCTCTGGGTAGGTCAGTAGTAGCTGGCAAACACGCCTTGCCCGCGTAGCCACTGGTCGAAACTGAGGATACTGTGTACACAACCATAAATTAACCCCGGCTATGACTTCCGGATCCCTTTCTTGGCCGACGTGTTTGGAATCTGCCTTTGAGAGCGTTCGGAGAGAGCGACGCGAGGTTGAACGTGAGTGCCGGGCTTTTCGACGGCTTCGCCAGCGCATCCGGAGTCTCGAAACAGATACGCACAAATTGAACAGCCATCCGACGCGCCGTTCAAGCCACTAACGGCTGCGTCAAACACTGGAAACAGGGCAAGCGCGTGAGCCAACCGGAGTTCACGTCGTGGACCATGCTCTACGATGAACGGAGTGTTACGTTCTACCGGGACAAAGTCTCACTCCCAACCGTCAACGGATGTGTCGAGTGTAACTACCACTCCCGGCGGATAGTTCGACGCCATACGAACGGTATGTGGTCTCGGAGGCGTTCGCGTTCCGAGCAAGCACGCTCCAGTACGATGCACTCACATGCCAAAACCAAATATATCCGACAGCAAGAGGGTGTCAGTCGTCGTTTAGATCAACGCCCTGGTCTTCGTCTTCTCCGAAGATACGCCTTGAGATGATTGTCCCGTCGGACGACGTGTCCGTTTCCTCGCGGCGGACGAAGCGCTTCTTCAATACATCATAGCAGAAGATCCCCGACCCGAGAATGATCAGGATGTCACCTGGGAGCCGCGCCCAGAAAAGATTCTGGACGATGCTCTGGTTGTAGAACGCCAACGAGCGTGCGGCGTCGTATCCTTGTGTAAAGACAGTCTCGAGCTGGAGGAATCCAATAGGTATGTCACCGATAATTACCATCCACGCAAGGCCGATGTTCAACAGCCAGAACGAGCGACGAAGGTTCGTCTCTGTCCACTGTCCGGGCTTCGTGGTGAACCGGAGGATGTAGGTTGCCATCCCTAAGGCGAGGAATCCGAACGCACCGAACATCGCTGCATGGGCATGTCCGACTGTCAGGAAGGTGCCGTGTTCGTAGTAGTTGACCAGTGGGAGATTAATGAAGAATCCGAGGACACCCGCACCGACGAAGTTCCACACGCCGGAGGCGATTATAAACATGAACGGAAGCGTGTACGGGAAACTCTCGTCGGCAGTGGACATCACCCGATATTCGTTGAGCGCCTCGTAGAGGATGAAAACCAGTGGGATGAACTCAAGCGTCGAGAAGACTGTTCCAATCGGTACCCAGTATTCCGGGAGGCCGATCCACCAGTAGTGATGGGAAACCCCGATAACGCCTGCGCCCATCACGAAGAGCGCTTCAAATATCACCGCTTTCTCTGCACTCCGTCGCTTGAGGAGGTTCATCGAAACAAGCGTCACGCTGATGATTACTACGATAAAGAACTCGAAAGCACCTTCAACCCACATGTGAACGACCCACCACCGCCAGAATTCGGTGACGACCATCGACGTCTTCGGCGTGTAGAGCATGCTCGCCGAGAACAGGAGTCCAATTGATCCACCTGCGTACAGAATGAGGTGGGCGAGCCCGTACCGACTTTCTTCACGTAGCATCGGCTTGAAACCGCGAGCGACGAGGGCTGTCCAGAGGCCGAAGCCCGCGAGTAGGCCAATCTGCCAGAGACGACCAACTTCGAGATATTCGAGCCCCTCGTTGCCGAGAATCCACCAGAGTGCGCCATCAATATACCCCTGTGCGCCAAGCCAGATTCCAAGTAAGCCACCAACTACGACCACGAATAGCGCACCTAGTAGGACGTGAACGTATGACTTCTGGTTGTCTGGCTCAGTTCCGGTAAGTAACGGCGGCAAGAAGAGGCCGATACCGAGCCACAGTGTTGCGATCCACAGGATTGCCAGGTCGATGTGCCAGGCCTTCGCGATGGAGAACGGGAACATCTGCACAGCGTCGAAGCCAAGAGCTTTTGCGATGCCGTAGAACCCCTGCCGCTCGATATAGTAGTGTGCCATTAGCCCGCCGAGCAGGGTCTGTACAACGAAGAGAACTGCCGCGACAGGAACAAATCGAACTGCTGCAAACTGACTTGGGAACAGTTCGATTTCCTTGGGATGGGGGACGTCGACCCCGTCAATCTCTGGCTCCGGAAGTTCAACCGATTTGTATAGCCAGATTCCGAGGCCACCACCACCTACGAGAAGAACCATCGATACTACACTCCATACCAACGATGAAACAGGCGGCGAATTACCTGCACCCGGATTGTACGGCCACTCGTTTGTCCAGGAGATGTCGCTGTTTGGACGGTCGATAGACGAGAACAGCGCGGTCCAGAGTGCGAAGTCAGCAAACCGCTTTGCATCGGTTTTTGACTGAACGAATTCTGCGGGAATGCCGTGTTCGGGTGCACCGCCGTAGTAACGCTCAATATACGATTGACGGACTTGTTTATACGCGTATGTTTCTGCGCCAGTGAGCTGAACGGCTTTCCCGAACTCACCGTTCTGGAGTTGGCGCTTCACGGTCGAGTTTACCGCCGCTTGTTTCGATTGAGTGAGTTCAGCGTACGCCGTTCCGTACCGCTCTCGCGCAACGTATCGACGCATGTTCGTCACTAACCGCTCCTGAGCATCTGCCGTGTAGTCAGCCCCGAAGTAGGCGCCATTACCAAGGATCGATCCCAGGTTCATCAAGCCATTCTGCTGAAAAGCAGCTTTTCCTTGGACGATATCTTCGTTTGTGGCAAGGGTATCCCCCTGGGCCCCAACTATTTGATCGGGGCGTTCGGGCGACTGCTGGTATGCGAAGTACGCACCTGTTCCCATAAAGACGAGATTGAACACGAAAATTGCTAAAAGCGCCTTCGCGAGCGTTTCTTTACGCACTTTCATTCTCACTACCCGTGTACTCCATGAGCTGTTGGAAGATGTCCGCATCCATGACGGACCGATAGACCAGGCCGGTGAGCATTCTGCCGGGATAGAACGTTCCGTTCATGACGTGGTTGACTTTGTGGCAGTGCATGAGATATATGCCAGGGTCAGCGTCAGCTGTGAACTCGATCGCGTTTCGTGCCGTGCCCGTTGTGTTCGCATCGTTACTTTCCCGCCCTGGTCGTCAACGTCGACGACTGTCAGGGAACTGGTAACGGGGAGATTAGCCGGTACGGATTGGGTTCCAGTTATTGTCGTTGAGGCCGCCTCTGGCTTGGTTGCTCTGCCTGCTTTACAGCCAGCTAGCGCTGAGGCGATGGTGACGCCAGTTGCGGCAAGAAATTCTTGACGTGACAGCCCGGCTCTGGGAGTCTCAAACCGTTTCATCATGGAACAGCCAGGATTTTGGACTGCCTAACTATAGGCTCCGGGTGGTATCCCAGTTCACGGGACAGTAGCCGGACATATTCGACAAAACTCGGATAATAGTCCAGTAGCCCAGTGCCGGTTCAAAAAGCACTTAGACGCGGGCGCGGTGGTTCACGGTGATGGAATTCCTGGTGCTGGTGTCTTGGTTACTCATCATGGCGGTGCTCACCACCCTCGGGGCACCCCTGGCGGTCTTGGCCTTCCGATCGCTACCCCGGAGAGGAGCGGCCTTTGCACTTCCGGCAGCGCTGATCCCCTTTGCGATACTGGTTTTCTGGGTCGGTCAGTTCACGTTCGGAATCAACACCATCCTGCTATCGGTTGTTATCATCGCTGGCGGAGCGTCCCTTGCCTATCGTCTCGGCGGACAGCCCGATTGGCGGGCTGTCGCGCGGATGTATGGCGTCTTCGTCGTTGGCTTCGGGATTATGGTTGTTTTCAGGGCGTCCAGTCCTTCGATCACGCCCGCCGGCGGCGAGCAGTTCCTTCACTTTGGGCTCGTCAACGCCCTGGAGCGGGCACCGTCACTGCCGCCGGAGGACTTCTGGTTTGCCGGGAAATCCCTCCGGTACTACTACGGGACGCAGCTGCAGGTCACTAGCTGGTCGATGTTGTCGGCGACGCCTTTGCGCTACGGATTCAATCTCGGCATCGCGACGTTCTACGGTGTCCTCTTTGTCGCCGCCTACGGACTAGTTGCGGACATCGTCCATATTCGGGGGTACTCCTACCGTCTCGGCGGCACGCTTGGTGCCGTCTTCGTCGCCTTTGCGGGGCCGATGACAACGCCGATCCGTCTCCTTACGCCGTACCTCCCCAACGGTATCCAAGGACCCGTCGCACAGGGCGCCTTTGGATTCGTCGCCGCACGATTTTACGGCGGCAACCTGACCAAGACCGTATCCGAGATCGCGAATCCATTAGACTGGTCGTGGTGGTACACCCGTTACGTGGTCCCTGGCACCATCCAGGAGGTTCCGCTTTACTCCTTCGTCAAAGGAGAACTCCACGGACACACCCAGTCGACGGGCTACGTGCTCTTTGCTGCGGCCTTAGCCTATGCCTACTACCGGACGCCCAAGGAGGCGCGGCTCCGGCGCGCAGCCATCCTCTTCGGTGGCCTCGGCTCCGTTGCTGGCGTCTTTGGTTTCATGAACACGTGGTCGCTGCCGACGGCGGGCGGCCTCGCTGTTCTTGCGGTCGCAGCGGCCGACCCACATCCGGCAACTCTATTGCCCTCGGCGGTCAGCGATGTTCTCCAGCCTTGGAAGGGTCGTCGAGAGAGAGTGTTTCGGGTCTTCAGCGAAGTGTGGCGGCTGGTCTTGGCAGGCGCCGTCGGCGTCGGGGTAATTCTAACCGGCGTCGCTATCGCTTCGCCGTTTCTCGTCTTTGGCCAAGTTCCACGAAATAACGGTATCGGCTTCCTGCCGCCACGTAGCGCGCTCGGTCCGTTTCTAGTCATCTACCTCGGCCTGCTGTCCGTAGTTGCTACGTACGTGGCGCTGCAATACTGGCCGCGGTTGCGGCAGTATCGCCGCGGCGTCTTAGCAGCGGGTGCAGTGGTCCTCTTTGCGGCTATGGCCACGACGACCATATTCTTCGACTTCGCCGTGCTCGCGATTATTGGTCCGATCCTCGTCGGGGCCTGGCTGCTGTTGCGAACCGGTAGCGACGACTTTGCGCTAGTCCTGATTGTCGCCGGATTGGGGCTGTTACTGTCCTATGAGGTCGTGTACGCCCGACTCCCGGCCACAGATCTTGCGCGGTGGAATACCGCCATGAAGGTCTCCGTTCAAGGTTGGATCCTCGGTGCCGCGGGTGCGGGTGCAGCGGCTGCCACAATCATCTCGCGGGCTAGCGATCGGATCTCTTCTGACCAGCCCCCAGTGGATGGCTCCGGTGAATCCGCGGATACCGATGGCTTGTCTCTCGGTGCTACCTTCGCCGTCGTTGTTGTTGTCCTCGCGCTGGTATCTGGCCTAGTCTTCCCGACGATGGTTGTCGGTCAGGAAATCGGCGGCGAAGTCGCGGAGGGGTCATGGCAGCCGACACTCGATGGGCTGGACAGCCTTGAGCAGTGGAAACCGGCCCAGGCCGAAGCCATCCACTGGCTTGACAACCGCCCCGGGACGCCGACCATCGTCGAAGCAACCGACGATTCCTATCAGTTTACTAGCCCTGCATCGGTCTTCACCGGATTGCCGACTGTCGTCGGATGGGATCATCAAGCCGAGTATCGGGGCTTCACTGCGTATAACCGACGGGTTGACGATGTCCGAGAAATATACACCGGCACTTGGCTGACAGCCGCAAAAAACCTTGACCGGTACGATGTCCAGTACATCTACGTCAGCCCAAATGAACGGGAACGGTATGGAGAGGATCTTCGTTCCTTCAGCCGGTCATCTCTCTCGGTCGCCTTCAGCAACGACAAGGTGACGATCTACGCGGTAAATCAGACTGTTCTCCCCGACGGATGACGTACGTACTCTACCGCAAGCAACAGTGACATGAATCCGCTGGTACCGATGGTGTCGAAGTAGTCCCGATGTCCCAGGCCTCCTCTTCGATTACTCGCTCCCGTCCGCGGCGTTCACCTGCACTTGTTCGAACTCGATAGTGACTGGCACGTCCTCTCGAATCAGTTTGAGAATGTTACAGGAACGTTCCGTATGCGTGAGTACTGTCTCTATCTGATCGGCGGGCTGCTTAGTAGCAATCTGTATAGCGAGGTAAATCTCCTCGACGAATCCGGTCTCAGGCCGGGCGTTTCCGGTAATGTCTAAGTGGTTGAAATCGAAGTCGTGTTTCGAGGCTTCCGTGCGAAGCGTTACGGCAAAACACGCGCTCAACGACCCGAGGAGGTGATCGACCGGGGTCGGTGCTGTCGACGAACCACCTTTCTCCGGCGGTTCATCGTAGTGCCAGACGTACTCACTCAGTTCAACTCGGCCCGATACGCCGTCTTCAGTCAGCAGCCGTGCCTGACGCCCTGGCATCTCCATCTCATCAAGCCGGTCATTCATATCAGGCTTGTTTGGTTGTTTCGTCGTTGTATCTTCGGGCCAGCGTCGGACAGATCAAGTTGACGTTCGCCCCGTGAGCGTTCGACCGAACCGACATTCAGCTGGGGAATGTTTCGGCGGATAGTAATCAGTCGCCATGTTCGGTTGGGCGAGCGTACGAATACTCACTGAGAATATCGACGGTAACATGATTGATGTCGAATTCATCGTGGAGCAGTTCCGTGATCGCTCGCTTGAGCTCATCACGCTCCTCAACAGTTTCGACATCACTGGTAACGTGAACTGTCGCCACGTCGAGTCTACTGGACAGCGACCAGACGTGGACGTCCGAAACCGCAGTCACGTCGTCGAGGGCTTCGATGCGTACTTCGAGGTCCTCGACTGATATCGGGCTGCGCTGGAAGAAAATAGCGCCACTCTCCCGGAGCAGTTTGATCGCCGACCAAATGATGATAACAGCGATGAGCACCGCCGTAATCGGGTCCGCGATGTAGTAACCGCCGAACTCCACGAACAGCATCGAGACGATGACAGCGATTGATGCGCCTGCATCCCCGAGGAGGTGATAGAACGCGCCACGTTCGTTCAGCGACATTTCACCGCCCTGGACGACGTACACGGACGCGAGATTCACGACCAGACCTCCAGTTGCGAGGAGGATAGTCATCCGAGGGTTGATGTCTACTGGTGAGAGGTAGCGCTGGTAGGACTCCCAGACCAGGAATATCACCATCGGAACGAGTAACACGCCGTTCAGGAACGCTGCGAACGGCTCGACGCGTCTCAGGCCATAACTCCAGTATTCGCCGGGTTCGGATTTGGTTCCCATATAGGCCGCGACGAGAGCCATCACGTACGCCAGCGAGTCGAAGAGCATGTGGAACGCGTCCCCGACGAGCGCGACGGATCCGAACGCCAAACCCCCCAGGAGTTCAATAACGAAGCCGGCGAGATTGATAGCTGCTACCGCGCCGAGAGTACGAACACTGGCATCCTCGCCGTGCCCGTGACTGTGGCCCTTGGAATCCATACTATATCTCGTGCGAGATTCCGGAACGCCTTCAATCCCACCGACGGAGGGCAATCCGTACTCCGGTAGTAGTGATATTCCCCGCACACCCAATACCATAGGACACCCGGTTGGGAACACCGTGATCAGAATGATGGTTGCGTTGGGGCACCAGCAGTTAGTGCCGCCGGCAACGAGACGTTGTTTCATCCGAGCGTACTGTAAGCCGCTGCGTACGCGATGGCCCCAACTGTGACTGCGGCGAGCCCTGTCACGAGCGTTTCACCGCGTCTGTGTCGAGCGAAGGGTCGGGCCGGAATCCCAACTCCGACGATAGCGAGCGCAAGAATACTGAAGACGAAGGGTGGAGCCGTATGAATCGTCGGCGTAGGAATCACGAGGACAGCAGCCGCGTACCCGCTTCCGGCCACGGCACGCGGGCGAAGCAACCCGCGGATTGGAATCCGCTGTAACCGCGTGTACGCGACTATCGCTAGCCAAATCGTCCCGAGTTCGAGGAGGAACGCGGCCAGCAAGTGCACTGTCGGGTCCGGATGCAACGCAATCCGACTGGTCACCAGCACGATGTCGAATGGATAGAGAAAGTCGGCAGGACCGCCCGTGAATAGGTCTCCGAATGGATGCGATACCAGGCCGATTAGAGCCGCTCCAAACAGCCAGCCCGTCGAGCTTCCCTTCCGACGTGCCCACTCTCCGATTGCGAGCCCTGTAGCTACGTACACGACTAACACCCCAGCGTTCACGAGGCCATCGATGACAGCTCCGATAGCGATGATGGACAGGAAGCCGCCGACAGCAGCAATTCGGCTGACGCGCGCCGGAACATTCCATGCTGCGACCGCGGCAGCGAGAATCGCACCGATAACGAGCGAGTGTGTGGCTCCGCGATGAATCGTATTCGCAGTCCCCCAGAACACATCAGGCGACACAGTTTGGACCGACCGTACGAGCAATCCGATGGGTGCGTACACGATATCCACGTCGGGGACGAATGCGAACAGTCCGGCGACGACGCCCAACTGTATCGCTCGCTCACGGCGACAGCCCGCCACCGTCGCTAGAAACGCAACGAGGGCAAACGCTCCGAGGCCGTGCCCGACGAACATGGGGCTACTACTTCGCTGATAGCAATAAGTGGCGTGTGACACGGGAACACACGAATTATTTCAGAACTGAACTTGCCGCCGAAGCGATTGTGGATTCTTAAGACCCGAAAACGTAGCTCCTAGCCGCAAACGTGGAACCAGAACCGTTTCAAACCGCTGGACAATAGTATGAGATAACTGGCTAAGGGCTATGACAACTGTTCAAACTACAGTCCCGCCGAACGACTCGTCCGAAGTCTGCCAATACTGCGGTGAGCCCTTCCCGACTGTGGAACGCCTCACCCTTCATCGAGGTCTCGAACACTGGTCTGACATCGGTGAAGCAGAACGAACCGCCTTCCACGATGCACGAGCAGACGAACAAGATGCACTAAGTTCGTTCCGGCTGCGGGCGCTCGCCTGCATCGTCGCCCTATACTTCGGCTTCCTCTTCCTCTATGCCACCTTCGCCATCTAACGCTGGGGAAGCGTCGGCCGACGAGCGAGACGCTGAAAATGACAACACAATACATACGATTCTGGGCACAGTGAGGTCGTACAGCCTCCGAGTCGGAACCCAAGCGCTGGTCTGGACAGTAGTGCTGGCAGCGCTCATAGACGTGGTTGCGGCCTCGAACGGGATGACGCTCTCCAAGCAGCCACGGGAAACGCTAGCTATCCCTCGGTGGTTGTATCTGGCGACGGGGGGTGCTACGATCGGCGCGTCGGCACTTCTCGCTAGTTTCGTCACCGATCGGGCATTCATCTACGCGCTCCACTCATGGTCCGTCCGCCTTCCCGGTGTCCCAACTATCCGCCGTTGGGCGGCTAGATTCGGCCGGCTGCTGGCTCTAACTACCCTCGGTTTCATCGTCTACGTGGGATACACTGGCCCGCAACTCCCGGCTGCGAGTCTCACAGTTCTCGTAACGTTCGTCGGTGTACGCGGTGGACTCCCGGTTATCGCGTATCTCATCGGGAATCCGTGGTCCGCGATTAACCCATGGCGTGCTCTCACGACGTTCCTTCCGATTCGTTTCATCGAGTATCCCGACTCGTTCGCTCGCTGGCCAGCTGTCGTGGGCGTCCTCGCGCTCGTCTGGGCGGAAGTCATCTTCCCCGTCAGCACCGTCCCACGAGTGCTGGCGACAGCTATCCTCGGCTATTCGCTGTACACAGTAACCGGGGCAATCGTCTTCGGCTCTGACGCCTGGTTCGAGCACGCTGACCCACTGGCCGTTTTGTTCCGGTTCTACGGGGCGGTCGCACCGATTCAGGTACGCGACGGATCATTTGAGGTGTCGCTCCCGGGGAACGACCTTGCAGACTCGGACATCGTGACCGACGAATCTGACGTCGCCTTCATTATCGCCCTCGTTTGGGAACTCACGTACAGTGGATTCATCACGACGACCGCCGGTGCGCAGACTATCACGACTGTCGTGGAGTCCCCACTTGGTGAAGTGCTTCCCACTGTCCCCGTCGCTGTACTCGCCTATACGATTCTCTTCGTTACAGGTTACGTCGTGTTCCTCGCGGCGTACTGGTACGCTGGCACAGCCGCTCGGCGACTGACAAACACGTACGTTACCGGCCGCTCAATCGCAATACGATTTGCACCGCCGCTTCTGGCTATTGCTGCCGGCTATCATCTTGCTCACTACGCTGGCCTAGTCGTCTCATTAAGTCCTGCGCTCACGATGGCCGCTGTTTCCCCGCTTACGCCACCTGCAAATCCACTGGTGCTCGCACCACCTGGCTGGTTCACCGGCCTTAGTATCGGATTCGTACTTGTCGGTCACTTGCTCGCCATCTGGGAAGCGCACGCGTCCGCTTACGATCTCTTCCCAAGCCGACTTGTTGCGATCCGGAGCCAGTACCCGTTCATTCTCGTGATGATTGGATATACTATCATCAGCCTCTGGATTCTCTCACTCCCCGGCGCAACACCACCGTATCTCGGATAGACGCCGTCGGTTGCGTCCGGACGCACACGAAAATCGGGTCTTATCTACCACATCGCTGCGAATCCTCCTGAGTTGATTTGTGGAGAAACAGCCGCTCCGTGGGTGATGTCGGTAGAGTAAACATCTTCTACCCATTAGGCAGATTATGACTGTTTTGCAGGTGTCCCCAATTTTCCTGCTTTACGTTATAACGTTCCTCGTAGCTGCTCTGGCCTGTTTTGCAAGCCTTGTACGCCTTCAGCGTATCACTGACTCCGATACCCGTCGCGGGTTGCGGGCACTCCTCTTGACCAGTGGTGGCTGGGCAACCGCTCACGTTGGATTTCTCCTCTCCCCAACAACACAAATGAAGACCGGATGGTATCTTCTCGGCTTGGTAGTTGGCCTCGCTGCCGTCGGCGCATGGCTGTACTTCTGTTCTGCGTACACTGGCCGAAACTACCACCGGAACCCGACGTATCGCCGTCTCGCCATCGCTGTCTATCTCACACTTGTCGCAGTGAAAGTCACGAATCCGCTCCACCACGAATACTTCACCGCGACGGTCATCGCCACGCCATTCCCACATCTGTCCGTGTACACCGGGCCACTTCACTGGACGGCGATGGGGCTGTCATACGCGCTTGCGTTCGTCGGCTACTTCATGCTACTCGAACTGTTCACCGAGATTGACCTCAACACACGACCCCTCTTCGCGCTCGTCGCCATCACCGGCCTCCCCGTCGTGTTCAATCTGATGGGCTACACGACGCCATACCTCATCGACATCACCTACGAGCCCCTTGGGGTGGCAATCTTCGCTGTTGGAGTCACATTCGTCTACATCGACCGATTCGACGCAGTCCAACTCGCCGCCGAACGGGACGCTCCCATCATCGCGGTTGATGCAGACAACTACATTCGAGACACGAACCGCGCTGCCCGAACCGCCTTCCCGAACCTTGCCGATGCAGAAAGCGCCCAGCTGGATACCACACTCCCACAGATAGCAGACTGCCTCGACAGTGACGACCCGATTCTGAAGCTCCAGCACCACGGAGAAACACATTATTACCACGTTACCGGCACCCCCTATGGGACGGCGAACGCCGGGCTTGGTCGAACAATCGTATTCACGGATGTAACAGACCGCGAGCGGTCCCGCGAGGAGATAGAGCGACAGAATGAACGCCTTGAGCAGTTCGCCAGCTTGGTGAGTCACGACCTTCGCAATCCACTCAACGTCGCCCAAGGTCGCTTTGAGCTACTGCGCGAAGAGATCGACGGAGTAGCAGAGAATGATAACGCAGCGGCTGTTGAGCGGGCGTTAACCCGGATGGACGAACTGATTGCCCAAATTCTCGGACTTGCCCGTGATGGGGAACCTGTCGAACAGTGGGATGCAGTGTTGCTCTCGTCGGTCGCCCGTGAGTGTTGGGAGATGGTTGAGACACACAGTGCTGAACTACGGATTGCTGAGGAGTTAACGTTTAAAGCAGATGAGGCGCGGCTACAACGCCTGTTCGAGAATCTCTTCCGGAACGCTATCGACCACGCCGGTCCGGCCGTGACGGTTACTGTCGGAGCGCTTGCTGACGAGTCAGGATTCTACGTTTCCGATAACGGCCCCGGCATACCGATAGAGAATCGTGAGTCCGTGTTTAATCCGGGATATACGACCCGCGAAGAGGGAACCGGGTTTGGACTCGCAATCGTCGCCGAAATTGTGACTGCACACGGGTGGGAGATTCAGGTGATAGAGAGTGATACCGGCGGAGCGAGATTTGAAATACGCGGCGTCGAAGCCCAAACAAACCAGAATTAAGGCGTTCTAATATTGGACCGCCTTGTTTGTTGATCTATTACTTCGCAAATCAACCGCTTGGTGAGGGTGCGAGTCTCGCTCTTGAAGGGAAACCGTCTTACTCGCGGGGAGGGCGAAACCACAGGGATGTATCTGGTTACGTTTCGCCTCGACCCCGGGGAGTACGACGAGGAGTTCCACGAGCTAAATGACGCGATACAAGAAGCTGCTGAGGACACGGAAGGCTATCTTGGCAAACGGACGTGGCACGCTCCCGAGAGTGAGGAGGTTCTCGTCGTGTACTACTGGGAGTCATTAGACGCGCTTGAGACGTTTGGCGCATATTCAGAACATAAAGAGGCGAAACAGCGGTGGACGGAGTGGTACGACGCTTACGAGGTCACCATCACGGAAGTTATCGAATCGTATGGAAGTGGATTCGGTGACGACGCAGACCCACCTGCGTAGTGTATTACCTGTACTTACCGCTGCAATCCAGTGTGCCGACGGTTCGATGATACCTTATCGAAGCAACCATGCTTCGGGGAAGTGAATAACTGGATACGATGGTCTCTCGTTACGTCCCCGAGGCGCTGTCCTCGCGGTTGTCACGGCGACAGGTCCTCGCGACGGGTAGCATCGTCGCTCTGAGTGGATGTCTCGGCAGCGGTGGTTCGGATGGGCCGTCGGGAGCAAAGGTAAACGAGGACGTCGCTAATGCACCTGTTCCAGATTCACCGGATTCGTTCACGTACGCGACAACAGGGTCTAGCACCTCCACAGTCACCTACTACGGGAGTTGGAAATGCCCGTATTGTGCGGAATTCAGTACAGGCCTCCTCGGAGAGCTGGTCACCGACTACGTAGAGAGCGGTGATATCAGTCTTCAGTTCCGCGCGCTCGCATACGTCGACGACAAGCCGTTCCTCGGGGCCGATGCCTCTCGGGCTGCTCGTGCTGGTCTTGCAGTCTGGAACGTAGATCCGGAGATGTACTGGCGCTACCACGAATACGTCTTCGCTAATCAACCTCCGGAAAGTGAAACATGGGCAACGACCGAAAAACTCGTTTCGTTCGCCGAATCCGCAGATGTGCGTAACCTTGCCCGCGTTCGAGAGCAACTCGATGCACAGACGTACGAACCCGCAGTGCAGAAGACGAGCGAAGCGGCAGCAGCGGCGAGCGTCTCCGGGACGCCCACGCTCATCATCGACGGTGAGACTGTCAATCCTCTGAGCGACGAGTCACGGGTTCGAACGCTCATCGAAGACCTCGCCGATGGCTCCTGACCAAGACCGAATTATACTCGGTGTAGCGACACTCGTCGCTGCTATCGCAACGTCAGGTAGTCTCTGGTTCAGTCTTGGTTTAGGATTAGTTCCATGTGACTTCTGTTGGTATCAACGCATCCTGATGTATCCACAAGTAGTCATCCTTGGCGTGGCGACGCTCGAAACCCGGATCGGAGTCTGGCGGACTGTATTACCGCTCTCAGTACTCGGGGTCATTATCGCCACGTATCACTCACTCCTTCAGGTGACGACAACAACATGTACATTTGAAGGGTCTTGCGCCGTTGTGCAGTGGCAGTCGCCGATACTTGGGTTGGCCATCCCGAATCTCTCGTTAATCGTGTTCGTGCTGTTGACTACGCTTATTCTGTCGTTCCCTCTGGCGAAAACGCCCTCTATTCAGCATTCAGGCAAGTGAAGCTGCTGCCCGCCGCATTCAAACGGTGAACTGGACAGTGGACATCTGCATGAATGCGGTTTCGTAGCCGTCGTGACGAGACACCTGTGGTGGTGTCTCAATTCGGACGGTGACGGTATCGCCGCGCTCGACTTCAGCAGCTGTCGTCCCGTAGTAGTAGCCGAGATCAGGGTCGAGTGTGCCGTCCAGTCCTGTCTCCAGAACCGCTTTTCCGTCACGCTCAACTACCATCGAGAGCGACATTCCTGGGAGCAGAACGCGGTTATAGGGCGTCCGGGGAGAGACGACGAGATACGGTCTGTCTTTCTCCGGGAATCGCCGTTCTTCATCGACCAGACTCGTGCAGAACACAGCATCGTCAGCGGACGCCTCGCCGAGTAGTCGTCCGGGGAGCTGTTCTTTCGGTGGCGCGACCGGGGCCGGTACGCCGTCCATTTGCATCAGTTCTACTGTCCCACGGGTGCCCGCCTCGTCACCGAGACGGCGGATCGGGAGGTCATACGTTTCTGACGGCTCAAAGGTGAACTGGAGTTGCGCGGTTCGCATCTCCGTAAACCGACCCTTAAACGGGCTGGTCCGTGCTGCCTGAACGGGCGCAATCCGGACTGTCACCTCATACTCACCGCTCCCCGATAGTGCCACGTTATCCCCGTAGTGGAACCCCATATTTGGGGAGAGCATCGACCATAGATTCGTCGTCGAGACATTCCCTTCCTCATTCTGAATATCCACTGAGACTGCGGTCGGGAGTACCGTCCCGGATTCGACATCCCAGACGCTCGCCATCAAATGCAGCGAGTCGTCCGACGAGACAACGACTTTTGTTTTGTTCGGCCCGGTCACCGTCCAGAATCGGTGGGGGAACGAGTGCATCAACGCGACGCCGATACCATTGACGGTCGTCGTTTCGTATACGCCCATCCCCTCAACAATCGCCGGATAGTAGACACCGTCTGGCCGGTCTTCGACGAGCGGTGGATCTCGCCACGCGGACTGTGTCTCGAATCCGAGTCGCTGAAGACACCCGGAGACGCCAGCTACGCCGACCAGCCCACTCGTGGTTTTCAGAAACCGCCGCCGGTCCATGTATTGTAATTCTCTTGGAGATTGAGTAGGTGTTGCGATTTTCGTTAGGCCGTCGCTATCATCCCTTGATATGAAAAAAGGAAGCGAGAGTTCCACGGGTCACCTGACTCGTGGTTGTTAACGTGCGAATAGAGCGCCCGGATGTGCTGGATTCCGAGGAAGCAGCAACATTAGCGGGGTCCGTTGGGTAACGTGCCAGCTTAATCAAACCAGAGTGATCTCGGCGGCTAAAATGTGTAATCCCACTCGTCTTCGTCGTCGAATTGCCCCGGCGGATGCTGGGTGTCTTCAAGCTGCGCCAACACAGCTGGACGGACCGGACTTGCTCGTGGGGCTTTATCCACGACGCCCCCAAACCGAATCCCCGGCATCGTCTGCTGTAATTGCCGTATCAATTTGAGTGCCGGTGCTCGTGCCAACGTCGGTGCCCCAGTACCCCCGTCTGCAACCATTCCGACCGGTCCTGTCGCGCGGAACGACCGGGAAAGTGAGCCGTCACCGTCGGTGTCGATACCGGGTGCGCCCCGCCAGTAGTTCCCCTCCCAGACGTGCAACACGTTGAACCGTGCTGTCGCGGCGTACCGCCGGTTGTACGCGATGTCGTTGTCGGTGACGCGATTCGTCGGGAACAACGACATCGCTCGAATCCCAACCCGATTGAACGCTGCGACGTTCTCCTCATAGACGGAATATTGGCCTTGCACGACGACGCCGTGCTGGTTATGCGTCACAACATTCTCCGCGACGTAGCTCGACCGCCCGAAGACGAGGACGCCGTTCTTGCTGTTTGTGACGGTATTTCCTGTCACGACGTTTCGGTTCGATCGGTCGTGGATGTAAACGCCGACGTACGTGTCCTCGATATCGTTGTCAGCGGCGAACGCTCCTTGAGCGAACACGCTGAACACGCCGATCATCATCCCCTCCATCGAGGAATCTCGAACAGTGAACGACTGCGTGTCGTGGGCAAACACACCGACTTTCCCGCCGTAAAACGTCGAGTTCTGGATGAGCGCGGGCGCGCCGAGAATCGAAACCCCGAGGAATCCATCCTCCCAGTCTCGCGTTCCCCGAACCGTGAGGTTTGAAACGGTGAGATTCGGGCTATTCCGCGCAATAACACCATTTGCACGTGTCCGTATGCGAACGTCAGAGACCAGTGATTGGGTAGACTCCTCGAAGACGATACCCGCGTCACCGTAGCCATGCGTCGTCCAGTACCGTTCCCGGAACGACTCATTCCTGACCGGAACGCCCGTAATGTTCGCTCGGTCGCGGGTCCGCACTGTGCCGATGCCGGACATCGAAAGATCCGTAATCGCAACGCGTGATGCGTTCACGTAGACGACACTGCGGTTTTCGTCTCCGATGATGCGCGTCTGGTTGACCCCATCGCCACGAATTGTCAGGGGCTTGTCCACCGTGACATCGGAGACAGAGTGATTCCCGCTTGCCAACTGGATGGTCGTGTTGGGTGCGGCACGCCGAATCGCTGCAGTCAGCGACTCGTTTGATTCTACGGTGGTCGAAATCGGGCGGTCGAGGAGCGACCGCGCACGGGCGGCCGTCCTGTTCCCACGTGCGCTTCGTGCATCACTAGTCCGCTCCCATTCAGCGGAGGTGCGGCCCGCAGCGCCGATAGCTAGCTGTTGGACCGCGTCCCACTGTTCGACGCGACCACCGTACTGTCGAGCGAACGCCGTGGCATCACTCCGGTTCGAGAACGGGACTAACGCTTGCCTCCGAGTAGGGATGCTGGCAGTGCTGTTGACGACGAAGTACGCCGCACTGGCTGGCACCCACTCCGTATCTGCGTACCTCGGTGTTCTGAGCAACCCGTCCTCCCCGACGTAGACGCCAGTGCCGGAGAAATCCGAGACGTACACAGCCATCGGCCGCCCGAATTCGCGCTCCGTGCTCTCCTGCAGCCCTGCGACCATCGACGTGATGCCGTAGTACCCAACGGTGAATTTGAACTGGGAGAACGAGACTTGCCCAGTCGGCAACGCAATCGTCGATTCGTAGGCGCTGACGACGACGCTTTCTGGAACACCCGTTGACTTCGTATCTGACATCGGAACCGCAGCCGCCTGCTGGCTCCCACCGCCCACGGCGAATGGCCCGACGATCGCCGCGAACACGAGGAGGCCAACAGCAGCCACGCGCCAGAATTCCATAGGCGGCATTACGTGGGGAGCCGCAAAGAATGATGGGGCAATACATTTTTTCGAGTGGCACAGGAATCGCTATCCGTAATGAGTGATCGTGGGACGACAGTCCGCGATAACGACGAGGCTGAGACGGCGGCTTCGGCTGTCGTTGAAGCGTCGGCACTCTCGAAATCGTTCGGTGACGTCGATGTTCTCAACGGTCTCTCCTTCTCGATACCGGATGATGCGGTCACCGCGATTATCGGGCCGAATGGATCTGGGAAGACGACGCTCGCGGAACTTGTTACGGGCGTAGAGAGCCCGACAGCGGGCGAACTCACACTCCACGCCAGCGGGGAGCGCCCCGTCGGGTATCTCCCCCAAGACCCGCGGTTCCAGCCGTCGGCGACGGTCCGGGAGACGGTCGCGTTCTACGCCGCCCTGCTCGCCGGAGAGACCGACGTCGATGCCGCACTCGCTCGGGTCGGCCTCGAAGCCGCGGCCGACCGCCGAACGGACGCACTCTCCGGAGGTATGCGCCGCCTCCTGGGAATTGCAGTGAGCCTCCTTGGGTCACCCGAACTGGTTGTCCTCGACGAACCGACGAGTGGACTCGACCCGGAGATGACCCGCCACGTGTACGACGTGATTGCGGGGTTGACCGAACGTGACCAGGCCGTTGTGCTGACAACACACGACCTGTCGCGCGCCGCTGATGCCGATTACATCCTCGTGGTGTCTAATGGTAACATCGTTTCAGCTGGTTCCCCAGAAGAAGTGCTCGCAGACACGGGGACGACCACCTTAGAGGACGCGTTCGAGGCTGCCGTTCGCGGCCGCTCGGTCACCGCCGAGGGAGGTGATGACCATGAGTGACGCCACCCAGCAGTTCACTGCGGTCTTCGAACGAGAGTTGCGAGCACTCGCACGGTCGCGGTCAGTCTGGCTGCTCGCCGTCGGATTCTTTGCGCTCGTCGTGGCGATTGCAGTGCTTGGCGGACAAGCCGGCTACGTCCCACTCGTACTGGCGTTGCTCACGCCGGTCGAGGTCTTGGTCCCGGTGTTGGTGGTGGCGCTTGGGTATCGTGCGATTCTCGGCGACCGGTTGCGGGGCGAACTGAAAGTCCTCGATACGTTCCCGATAACACCCATTCGGTACGGACTCGGCGTCTACTGTGGCCGACTCGCAGTCGCACTCGGGATCATCGTCGTGACGCTGCTCGCAGCAGGGCTCGTCGTACCACTCTCGGGCGGCACACCGAACGTGCTCGCACAATCAGGCGGATTAGACTCGCCAGTGTACTACGCGCGGTTCGTCGCGTTGACGATGGTATTCGCGGGCGTCGTTCTCGCCATCACACTATTGATTTCGTCGGTGGCTCGGTCTGCGCGTCGTGGGCTCGTGTCGGCGGTCGGCTTGTTGCTCGTAGTCGTCATCGGCTTTGACCTCGTGGTGATTGCTGGGGTCGGACAAGGCTGGATCGTCGAACGAGGGCTGAGCGAAGCGCTCGCAGCCAGTCCGCTAAGTGCGTACCGTGGACTTGTGATGACGTATGCTGTCGAACCGGCAGTGACGATGACGGTTCGGGCGGCATCGCCGATTGCAAGCGTGTTCTCGCTGGCTGTGTGGACGTCCCTGTCGCTGCTCACCGCCGCGGCGTTAACCGGAATCGAGTGATTGCCGAACGGCTTAGTGATGACGAGGGCGCGTCAATCCAGCCGTAGTAAACAGCGACTGTAGAAAAGGTTAGGTGAACGCGAGATACGCGACAGCGAACTGGCCGGCGTTGTACGTGCCGTGCACGACGACCGGCGCGAACAGGTCGTCTGTCTGCTCGTAGGTAGCTCCGAGTACGACCGCGACACCGAAGACTCGTGCGAGCGTGACGAGGATCGCACCCGGTGTGGTACCCGTACCGCCGTACGCGAGGATGTGGCTGGCAGCAAACACGAACGACGCGGTGATAACAGCACTCCGGCGTGAATACGCACCGTACAGGTACTTCTGGAGAGCATTTCGCGCGAGTAATTCTTCACCTGGTGCGACAACAACGAACGAAAGGACGATTAGGGGAAGCAGGATTTCGGGAGTCGTTTTTGCTGCCTCGATGAGAGAGTGGGATGTTTGTGGAAGTGAGAATACAGAAACCGTGGCGGCCATTATTGCATGTAGAGTGAAAATTGCGAGTATCCCGCCTGCTGCCACGACAAGGTCGCGCTGAGTCAGCGTGCTCACGTCGATACTACTGTTGGTAGATTTGATGAACACGACGCCAACTATCGCATAGGCGATACTTGCGACGGCAGTGGAAACTGAAACGCGAACCACCGGTGTCGAGGGGACAAGAGAGACGGCAATACTATTGAGGAGACCCCCCACGACGAGCGCGAGTGCGGAGACGGCGAGTGCGAGGAGAGTTCGACGCTCCCGTATTTTGACTGCTGACTGGTTCAATTTGGTGATGGCAGCACCACCCGCTCCCAGCCCACTGAAGCCAGCCAGCAGCGAGATAATCGGTCCGAGTACTGTTGCTGTTTGGAGCTCGAGGACCGCAGCCGCTGCTCCGAGCGTCAGGCCAGCGGTGGCCGCCGTTGCGACAGTGTCGACCCACGGCGGAGCAAGTCCGTGACGTCGGACAGTGAAAGCCAGTACGGCGACCACTCCGGACACACGAGTAGCTTGTACCGTGAAGTCTGTTGTTGCAGGCCACGAGAGGAACGTCCCAACCAGTCCGATCCCAGCAAGTACAACCCCAACTGAGTGCGCGTACTGTTGTTTCATAAGACGAGAGCTACCACGTTTTCCGGCAGCACTTCCGCTCAGTATTCATTTCACTCATTCTTAGTTAGGTGAGTCGGAGGACGAATCCTGTGAGGAATAGTGCGAAGACGATCCCTACAAGAACCACCATCATGAGGAATTTATCGTTCATAGCCGATGGTTAGGGCCACATGTACCTCTTCGTTTCGAAATAGTGAAAACCGAGCCGTTTTTGCTGTTGTACGGAGAGAATCGCTGAAGACCCTTGCAAAGACGGGCGCAGAGAAACCGCCTATCAACAGGGTAAGATATACACCTCACTTCTGAGATGATCCGCGACTGAGCGGGAATACTACGAACTTGTACGATATTCGTCGTGTTTCATTCCGAGGAAGAACGCCAAGACCGAGAAGACAATCATCGAAGGTAGCACCATCAAGAAGACTGTCGAGGCAGCCATCACTGACGTCAGTGCGACCGCAGCGATGGCGACGATCACGACGAGCGGGACTACCGAGCGCGGGAAGTGGAACTCCACACGTCACGTTGGGACTGGACGGACACAGTCCTTAACCTGGGTTGGTGACTACTGATATCGACTGGTAGTTCTGTCGTTGTCACACGGTAGTGTCGTCGTATCGGCTGGCATACGAGATAGCGAGCAGTCCGAGACCGAGAAGTCCACCTACTGCCACTAAGCCGAAAATTGCCAAATTTGGCGGGTTTAGTTCGAACACAATTGGGCCGATTTTACCGTACTGTGCTGCTGGCCCACCGTCGGTAAGTGGTCCCGACGGCCCACCATTCCCGTAGATGATAACTCCCAGCACGTACCCGAAGATACCCGCGACGGCAACCGCGCTGAGATACATCCACATAACGACTCCGCGCCCGTTGGTTACCTGACTGTCTGCCATTTGTCTAGACCTATCGTGGGGTTCCAGATGCAACAATAGCCCGGTTTCAGTTAAACGTTCGATGACATATCTCCGGAAACTCCTTCCCCCCTTCTCGATACTGAAAGCAGGTATTAGGACTTCTTAGACGTTGATAGCGTAACATGAAATGGATATGCTTGCGAAACCAGATTGGGACGAGAAACGCAAGTCATACACCAAATGCAAAACTGCCAGTTGCTGCTCAAGTAACCTGTGCGATAGCTATATTGAGAATTAACACCCAATTATACGCAAGGGCCCTGATGGCAATTTCCGTTCGTTCTTGTGGCCAGATGGTTACGTTAAACCGTTTGCCGCCATTTTGTCCCTTCTTAATTGCCGTAATCAATCCTGTAACTCCGACGAATGCCCAGCCAAGCAGTCTAATAGAACCTAGTTTAAGTGATCAGGTAGCAGCAAGAATCCCTGTGGTCGGAGCTATAAGGAAAAACGTCTGCTGTTGGTCGTTGTGGGGGTGAATTTAATTCGCCCGATTACTTCAAACTTCCAGAGTAACCACTCCGAATATCCGAAACCGTGAGACAGAGTTGGCGTAGTTATGCCTGTGAGTCAGACGATCCCGTGGCTAAATCCCGGGTTACCATTGCTATAAGTGTGAATAGTAGAATTAACAACATCACAATGCTGGCCACGACGAACATGCTAGCTAACCCACCTTGGGTGTATCCGGGGGTCCTAACGTATATAAACGTAATTGCAACCAACAGAATCAGCATCGTGACGACGATACCGTCTCCTAATCTCTTTCTCATATTCGGACAAAGGCGGTCAATCAGTATAATAGGCTCGGAAACGGGTAGCGAGAACGCCGGACCGTAGTGATAATCACACGATTGTCGGGTGAAGTTTTGCCGCCAGCGTCGTCGAGAGCAGACAAAGAAGAATGAGGATGGCGACGCCAAGATGGGCTGTGACGATTATTGGTTGGAGTTCCCGGGTAACAGTCAGCCCGCCTAGTAGCACCTGAATTGGAAGCAGAATAAGAGCGGTCATCGCTGACCACTTGATGAGCGATTCTTGTGGGCGAAACAGCCATCCTGTAACTGCTGTTGCCAGAATTAGCAGTCCCGCAATGAATGCGAGTCCGCGGTGGGCCCACTCGGCGAAGATTTGGAGCGCGGAATACGGCGAATTAGCGATAATTTCGGGCTGGAGAAACGGGAGCCAAGTCCCGTAACAGGTCGGCCAGTCAGGACAAGACAGCCCAGCGCCAATCGCGCTGGTATATGCGCCGAGAAGCATCACAATATAGGTTACCACCAGTGTTCCTCCAGCAAGGTGTACGTATCGTAGTCGAGAACGCCGTATACGACGCGGAATTGTAGTTTGTCTCATCTTTCTTTGAGCGGTTTTTCGATAAACGAGGGTTAGAAGGGGCTACTGAAACGTCTGAACCGGTATCCCAAATTCTGGGATACCGCCCCACACTCATTAGCTGAGACTGCTTGTCCCTGAATCGGAGCAACGCTACTGTCGAAACCGAGTAATGCCGAGGAATGATGGAGAACCGGAAGATTCCCACACGAATGAGATGACAAAACCGCCGCAAAATCAGGGTTCAGAAGAACGATCAGTCTGCCCGGAGTGTGGTGGGCAGATTCGTTACGACGATTCGCAGAGTGAGGTAGCGTGTGAAAGTTGTGGCTTAGTCACCGACGAACAAACTATCGACCATGGTCCAGAGTGGCGATCGTTTAGCGACGAACAACGACAGAATAAGAGTCGGGTCGGTGCACCGACGACGCCGCTGATGCATGATAAGGGGCTCAGCACAACTATCAGTTGGCAGGACAAAGACGCGCGTGGCCAATATCTCTCCAGTCGGAAACGAGAGCAACTGCAACGTCTCCGCCGGTGGGACGAACGATTCCGCACGAAGGATGCCTCAGAGCGGAATCTCAAACAGGCATTCGACGAAATTGATCGGATGGCATCGGCACTTGGCCTGCCTGAAGCAGTTCGTGAGACGGCGGGTATTCTCTACCGGCGTGCCGTCGAGGAAGGGCTACTTCCGGGCCGATCCATCGAAGGGATGGCAACGGCTGCGCTGTACGCGAGCGCGAGGCAGCATCAAACTCCGAGGTCCCCTTTTGTCGTCGAAACGGTAAGCAGAGTCGAAAAGAAACGCTTTCAGCGAGCATACCGATACCTCTCCCGGGAGCTTAACCTTGAAATAGAACCGGAGTCCCCGGATCAACATCTGCCGCGGCTCGCGTCGTCGCTTGACGTGACCGACGAGGCACTCCGACGTGCGCGAGAACTGCTCGACGTTGCCCAGCGGAACGGCATCCACAGCGGGAAAAGCCCGGTAGGCATGGCGGCATCCGCGCTGTACGCAGCAACGTATCTTACAAACGAGAAACTCACCCAAGAGACTGTGAGTTCAGCGGCAAGCGTGAGCAAGGTCACGATTCGAACTCGTTACCAAGAACTTCTCGATGTCTACGCCGAGCACGAGTAATGAACAAGCATACGAGCCAAATAGAGACGGACATCGTGGAGTCACTTGCTGGCGAATCAGAGACTCACGCGGTTGAAATTGCGGCCACGATAAATCGACACCCAGTGCACGTCGAGCAGGCATGCATCCAGCTTTGCGAACAAGGAGTTCTCAACTCGAACCGACGCGGATTCTACGAACTCACCGATGGTAGTTCCCAACAGTTCGAATGCCGGTGACCCAGATTCCGATAGGCGATGCGCTGCCAGTATGCGTATCAACCAAACTGCCACGAAGAGGCGTAGCTATCAACTCACGGCGAACAGTTGGATATTGTCACGCGGAACGGCGGCCGGGAATCACACAACGTATCCTACGAAAAACCGAGGAATTCAGCATGGTGGATGATACAGCGACGTCGGACGATCAGCCATCCCCTGAACTCGTCCTCGACGCGCTGGATGATCCTGACTGTCAATCAATACTCCGCGAAACCGCCGATCCAATGACTGCTACCGAACTCGCCGAAGCGTGTGACATCCCCCGTTCGACGCTGTACCGGAAGCTTGAACAGCTCAGTGACGCCGCACTCCTGCGGGAACACGACAAAATAAACCCTGACGGTGGGCGAACGTCGTACTATCAGCGAAATTTTGAGAACGTGAACATCACGATTGACGAGGACGACACATTCTCCGTGACAATCGAACATGGACGGCAAGGAACTGACGAGCGACTTCGAGATATCTGGTCGAAGATGGGTGACGAGCTATGAATGAGATCATGGCTGCGATTGTCGCCGTGAAAGCGCTTATTCTGGGCCTTGGAGGTGGAATTACGTATATCGCACACAAAGCATACCGTCGGACGGGTGACCCCTCACTCGGACTCCTCCGAGTTGGATTCGGGATTGTGACGTTCGGTGCACTGTTCACCGGTATTGCTAACGTGGTCTATTCGGTATCGCTCGCAGTCGGCGTCCTCGTCAACAGCACCTTCGTGGCCGCCGGTCTCGCTGTGATTCTGTATTCGCTGTACGTCCAGGACTGATGACGCTCGTACACAATCATGCTACAGGGATATTTCCAAAATCAAAGCGAACGAACCACCGCTGTTGCACAAAAACTGAACGAACGCAGTTCAACTCCCGCACAAAGTGGAGACAATCGCGGTACGGCTCGCTTCGGCTCTCTTCTCGCGTTAGTCGTCCTAATAGTTCTTGCACAGATTCCGGTTGTATCAGCCCATGGCGGCGAAGGCCCACTCGTCATCTCGCAGCAGGCGAGTATCGCCGTGACCCTCGGCGGAATTGGACTTGTCGCTGGCTGTGCGTTATTGAAGCGTCACGAACAGGTCTCGCCGACAACAGCGCTATACGGAATTGGAGTCGGATTGTTCGTCATTATTCTCGGGATCATCATTTTCGACGGGGTCACACCAGATCCGACCTATGCGGCCAGTTCGATGCCGTTCCCCCGCTCGTGGTACGAAGTGCTCGGGCTCGGTGTCGGCGTCAGTGTTGTAGTAGCGAGTTTCGGTATTGGAATGCTTCGGTGGCCGACTCGCCCACGGTACACGTTCCTCGGCATTCTCATGGGCTTGTGGATCTCGTACCCATACGTAATCCGTGGCTCAGCGAGCTACACCCACCCGCTGGGGTATCTCATCGTACTGGGCACACCGATTCTCGTCGGATATGTTGTCTGGACGGATCGAGGGGATGTCGTCCGTGCAGCTCTCCGGGATCGTGTTGCGCGACGGTTCGGTGCCATCGTTACGCTTCTCTCCGGGATATTCTTCCTTTCGTCAAGTGGGTATCTCTCGTTCTTCTGGGAGGAGGGGCTGCCGCGTGAGCGCGTCATCACGGTCTTGCCAGTCAATTATCAGCTTGTCCAGTGGGACACGCTCGAAATCGTGCTCCCGCAGATTCCCTTGACGGTGGCTCTCTCGATTGGGGTAGTTACGATAGTCGGGCTGTTGAGCGTCCTGATCGGAATGAACGCCCTCCTGATTGCTTGGCAGTGGCGACTTGAAGAGGGTGCGGGAATAACCCAGGGAACAGCCGGCACAGGGTCTGTTATTGGTGCCTGCACGTGTGGCTGCTGTGGTCCACTCGTCGCCAAAATCGCCGTACTAGCGGCCGGCCCCTCCGTCGCAGCACCACTATACTGGGTGTTCGTTGATTCCTCTTCCCCACTTAGCGCGTTATTTATCGTGGCCACGGTGGTCATCTTCACTGCCACGCTCGTCCATTCAACTGAGAAAATGGACCCAGGAGTGTCCTAACCACGACTTTCACGAGAAAGACGCAGTTATATTGGATGCCTCCTCGATTCGGCTGGTTCCTGTCCTGCCGCAGCGCTCCTAAGATGCGGTGCAGGCGGTTAGCGCTCGGAGGTCGAGCGTCGATGTGTTACGCCCCCTGCATGTCCATCGGTCGGAGCCAGTGGTACCACACGAATAGTATCATCCCACCGTATCCCGCCGCCCAAACAATCTGGCCGAGCGTATCTGCGCCGACCTCGGAGAGGAAGTAACTAGTTACGCCAGGGATAGCGACACCTGCGAAGACGATTGCGCCGAATACGACTCGGTCGTCGAGATCCATTAGGCGACACCTCGTCCCCGAATCAGACGAGGACCGATACTCGCCACGCCAATACTGATGCCGCCTGCAATCAATAATGATGCCCCACGGAATGCCACGTTGTAGCGGACTAACAGCAGGCCGGCAATTGCTGCGAGTGCGCCGAGCGTCGCCACTGTATAAAATGGACGTGTAATATGCTGTGACTCCGTTAGAATCCCCGCGATAGATCCAATAAACAGCAGCAAGCCGCCGACGGTTACTGGGCGCAGTCCGAACACAACACCCAATTCCGAGGTGACGAGACCGAGCGCGACGAGTGGTGGCCACGGACTTGCGCGGGGATAGACGTCACTTAGTCCTGCTTCACTCATGCTGACACCTCGTCAGAATCCGCCTTAGTAGGCGTGATACGGGAGAGCCGCATCGCATTCCCGGTAACGCCAAGCGTCATGCCAGCATCCCCGATCAAAACAGCAGCCCAAATCGGGACCAACCCGAACGGCACACCGAGTGCCAGCAGTCCTTTGGCGCCCAGACTCGTCCAGATGTTCTGCCGGATGACGCTGTTCGCGTCGTGGGAGAGTTCGTAGAGGTACGGCAGCTTCGACAGGTCGTCGCTCATGAGCGCGATGTCTGCCGTTTCGAGGGCAGTATCCGTGCCAGCTGCACCCATCGCAACGCCGACGGTCGCCGTCGCGAGCGCGGGTGCGTCGTTAACCCCGTCGCCGATCATCGCGACCCCGTCGTACTGCTCGTCGAGTTCCTTGATCGCTGTGACCTTCTCGTCGGGCAGGAGTTCCGCACGGAACTCGTCGACGCCGACCTCATCGGCAATCGCCCGGGCGGTCCGCTCGTTGTCGCCTGTGAGCATGACGACGTGCTCGACGCCCAAGTCGTGGAGCTGCTGGATCGCCTGCTTCGCCCCGGGGCGAATCTCGTCGGCCACGGCGATCACACCCTCGATCTCATCCTCGGTTCCCACGAGGATGACGGTCTTTCCCTGTGACTGGAGTTCGGGGACAGTCTCTTCAAGAAGGTCGAGGCAGTCATTCTGCTCACACATCTGCTGGCTCTTCGTCGTAACGACACCGCCGTCGGTTGTCGCGTGGACGTGTTCGAGATCGAAGCCTAACTCCTCGAAGAATCCAGGTTTGCCTGCATAGTGTTTCTTGCCGTTGAGAGAGGCTTTGACGCCCTTTCCGGTGATACTATCGAAGTCATCGACTGATGGCGCTCCGATATCACTATCCTCGGCGAACTCGACGATTGCATCGCCGATGGGGTGTTCGGACCGCGATTCCAAACCACGGGCACACTGGAGGACATCGTCTTCAGTGTTATCGTTCAACGGAACGATATCGGTGACGGTGAGTTCGCCTTTGGTGAGCGTGCCGGTCTTGTCCATCGCAATCGCCTCGACTGCACCCATTGCTTCGAGATGGTTGCCCCCCTTAATGAGGACGCCGTTCTTCGCGGCGCTGGTGATCCCCGACACAACGGATACGGGCGTGGAAATGACGAACGCACAGGGACACGCTAGCACGAGCAACGTGAGCCCATAAACGATGAACGTCGGCCACGATGCCCCGAACAGGAGTGGCGGAACGACCGCAACCAAGACCGCGAAGCCGACGACAACCGGCGTGTAGTACGAGGAGAACCGCTCGACGAACTGCTCGCGTTCGGTCTTGTTGGACTGGGCGTCTTCGACCATCTGGATGATACGCGAGAGCGTGTTATCGCCCGCTTCAGAGGTAACCTCAACCTCAAGATACCCCTGTTCGTTGATTGTCCCGGCGTACACCTCATCACCCGGTGTCTTGTCCACCGGCACGCTCTCGCCTGTGATCGGGGCCTGATTGACAGCACTCTCCCCGTCGAGAACCTCGCCGTCCATCGGGATTTTTTCGCCCGGACGCACGACGACGATGTCGCCGACAGCCACGTCATCGACTGGAACCGTCACCTCTTCACCGTCTCGTTTGACCGTTGCCTCATCAGGCGAGAGGTCCATCAGCTCTTGGAGTGAGTTTCGGGCGCGGTCCATCGAGTAGCGCTCGAGCAGCTCCGCTATGCTGAACAGGAACGTAAGCGTGGCGGCCTCGAAGTAGAGCGCTTCCCCGAAGACGAGGCTGGCGATGATGGCGCCGCTGATGGCGATGCTCATCAACAGGTCGATATCGAGATTACGGTTCAGCGCGGAGTAGTAGCCGTTGCGGAAGATGACCTGGCCAGCGGCCCCAACGGCAACGAGGAAGAGGATATCGGCGAGAAGTAACTCGCGACCGACGAGTTCAGCCACGAGGACGTTCTGGCCGGTGAGGAAGAACTCGAAGAGCAGGCCGAATGTGACGACCCCTCCGCTAATCCAGGTTTTGATCGCCCTCGAACTGGTCCAGACGCTCCCCCGGTCGTCAGTAGCACTCTCCACAGTGTCTGCGTCGGTCGCAGTTGAGTCAGTCACCTCGTAGCCAGCATTCTCGATCGCAGCAGTGATCTTCGATGGTGAAATGGAGTCACCATCGTAGGTTGTAACTACCTTCCCGGTCGTCGGCTGTGTCTCGTAACTTGAGAGCTCCTGGACGTCGTCAAGCGCATTTTCAATTTTCCCCGCGCAGGAAGGACAGTCCATCTCCGGGACAGTGAACGTCGCAGTCGTTTCACTCCGGTTCTCGATGGTATAACCGGCCTTTTCGACGCGCTCGGCAATCGCGTCCGGCGACGTTTGATCTTCCTCGTAGGCAACTGAGAGCGTTCCCGTCGTTACCTTTGGATCGACAGCGGTGATCCCGTCAAGCTTTTCGACGCTATTCTCGACTTTCCCCGCGCAGGAGGGACAGTCCATCTCCGGGACAGAAAACTGGACAGCGCTGCTCTCCTCGAATGAGGGGCCATCGTGGTTGTGGTCGTGGTTGTGGTCGTGGTTGTGGTCGTGGTTGTGGTCGTGGTTGTGGTCGTGGTTGTGGTCGTGGTTGTGGTCGTGGTTGTGGTCGTGGCCACCTTCTTCTGGTGGTGTCATTATGTAAGTAGTGGGCCCACAGTCTTATTAAATCAGCTGCTACAAAACGGCCATTTGTTAATTACTGTTATTAAATAATAGGGTGCGAGATAATATATCGGGTGTTTTACAGTTGGTCACGGCACGCACTCCAAAGCTTAATTCTACAATTACAGCCGGCAATTCGGGGATGAACTACGAAGCAAACCCGTTCAGCGGTGCCAACACTAGTTTTATACCACTTGACAGGGCTCATTCAGGTATGAACCCCGGAGAAACGGTTGACTTCCTCACCGAGGAATTCGACCTGGAGCGAAGTGAACACGTTTGCGAGGTCGGTCAGTCGGTTGCGGAGCTTCGCGACTGATCAAATCCTTTATTTGAAGTCTCGTTCGACGAGGTCGATGGCCAGATCTTTGAGGTGTTTTGACTGTAGGTTGTTCCGACGGACAGCAATGAGTCACTTGGAACCAACGATGGAGTGGGACTCCCCGAATCAGCGAGTGGAAGCGTGTTTGAAGCGGGATACGCGAATGCTGACGACGGAACAGCATTCCCGCTCAGTATTATCGAGGAAGTCGCCAGTCGACACGGCTGGGGGATTTCAGCAGTAAACCGACGGAACGGCGGTGTTCGCTTCGAAATCACTACCACTTGCTGATTCGACGGGCTTGGTGAGACAGACCGAGAAAAGAGTTCAGAATCCTCGTTCACTCACGAAACCGACACCCCTCCGGTCTGATAACGCTGTGGAGTGCCAGTCTGACAAGGGCCAGCTATCAGCTCTTTCGATACTGCGATACTCGGCGATTTGAATCATGTTTGCTTCTCACGGACGCCATCACGATCACGAGTCATGTCCTCGCAGTTCGGACACACACGCGGGTCGTCAACAGAGTCCGGCGTGAATACACGTACGTAGACGTCTGTGACGTGGCTGGCACAGTTCTGGCACTCCGGCATACCAGTAGCAGCCATCCCATCTGTCATAGGCTTTCTGACAGCGACGAAACGAACGAGTAGAGATGACAAACAGCTTCAGTGATCGGTCCAGATCCGATATTGGGAACATCATCAATCAATACTTGTCGAATAGATAGACTGGCTATAGAGCAGAGAATATCTACCCGCCGTACTTTAAGTGATTTGTCCGAGGAATACTCTGTATGAGCACTCTCGCGGACACGATTCACATCGAGAACGTCGTTGCGTCCAGTGATATCGGCCAAGAGCTCGCTCTCGACCAACTCGCAACCGATCTTCCTGGCGCTGAGTACAACCCGGAGGACTTCCCTGGGGTTGTCTACCGCCTCCAGGAGCCGAAGTCAGCCACGCTGATTTTCCGGTCGGGCAAAGTCGTCTGTACTGGCGCAAAGAGCGTCGACGACGTTCACGAAGCTCTCGATATCGTCTTCGACGACCTCCGCGAGTTGGGAATCGATGTGGCGAGTAATCTGCCCGTCGAGGTGCAGAATATCGTCTCCAGTGCCAGTCTCGAACAATCGCTGAACTTGAACGCGATTGCAATCGGGCTAGGACTGGAGCAAATCGAGTATGAACCCGAACAGTTTCCCGGTCTCGTCTACCGCCTTGACGAACCCGACGTCGTCGTCCTTCTATTCGGGAGTGGGAAACTCGTGATTACTGGCGGAACCGAATCTGAGGCCGCCCAGCATGCGCTGGCACATGTCAAAGACCGACTCACCGAACTCGGCCTGCTTGAGTGACCCCACGGTCCATAGAACGACCACCACACGACGGGAAACGTGCTACTGGAGTAGGTAACATCCACTGTTACCTAACCGTTGAAACGAGGGTGTTACTCGGTGAGGTCGACGTACTGGGTTTCCCAGTCGCGACGAGCAACAATTTCGCGGCGGCCACGTCGGGTGAGCGTATAGAAATTCGTGCGCTTGTCGAGTTGTCCCTTATCCAGGAGGCCTGTGTCGACGAGGTCGTCGAGGTTTGGATAGAGTCGCCCGTGATTGATTTCTTGTTCGTAGTAGTCGTCGAGTTCAGCCTTTACTGCGAGCCCGTGTGGTTCCTCGAGCGCGGCGATCACGTACAAGATGTCCCGCTGGAACCCAGTTAGATCGTGCATCCGTCCGTTCACTATTTTTGAGGGGTGGCATATGTTCTCTCTGGTGCTCAAAGGCCAATATTCGATACGACGAGACGAAAACCCTGCGTGAGAACTTCGAACCTTTATATGGTGGACAAGAGAAGTCCGCGATGGAATGTCTGACCTCATCGTCAAAGCAGCCGTGAAGGACGCACTCTCGGACCACAACGTCTCGGCAGATTTCTACGACGCCCTCAACGAAGAGGTCGCCGAACTGCTCGACGACGCCGCAGAGCGTGCTGAGGCCAACGACCGGAAGACGGTCCAGCCCCGCGACCTGTAGGCCTGCGTAACGCAGCCCACCCCGGCACTCGAACGTAGCTTTTTGAGGTTCCTGTTCAGACGTTAGGAAACGGAGATGGCGGACGCACCGGATACCGAACGGCAGGCGGTCGAACCCGATGCGAGAGAGGTCCTTAGCGTGTCACAGCTGAACGACCGGATCGCGTCGGTCGTCCAGGACACGCCTGCCCTCAACGGTGTCCGCTGTATCGGCGAGGTCACTGACCTCCACAAGAACAGTACGGCGCTCTACTTCACGCTCACCGACGGCGAGGCCGAGCTCCCCTGCATGATCTGGGCGAACCGTTACCGGGAGATGGACGCTGACCTCGAGGACGGGACCGAAGTCATCCTCGAGGGCGATATCGACTACTGGGTCGAAGGTGGGAAAATCGACCTCAAACCGTGGGAAGTGATCGTCGTCGGCGACGGCGACCAGGCGGCTGCCGTCGAGCGACTGCGAAGCGAACTCGAAGAGCGTGGCTGGTTCGACGACGAGCAGAAACAGCAACCGCCGGCGTTCCCGGAGCGGGTCGGCGTCGTCACGTCCCTTCGAGGAGACGCCCGGTACGACATCCAGAACGCGATTCACGGACAGGACCCCACCGTCGACATCCTGGTGAAGGACGCAACCGTCCAGGGGTCGAACGCGCCGACGTCCATCGCGAACGGCATTCATCATCTCGACCGCTCGGAGGACGTCGACGCCATCATCGTCGGCCGTGGCGGTGGGAGCGATTCGAACCTCCAAGCGTTCAACACGGAGCGGGTCGCGGAGGCGATCTTCACGACGAACACGCCGATCGTGACTGCCATCGGTCATACTGACGACCGACTGATCGCGGATCGGGTTGCGGATATGGCCGCGATCACGCCGACTGCCGCCGGCGAGTACATCGCGAAGTCCCGAAATGACTTCCTCGCCAGTGAGATCGAGCCGCTGGAGCAACAACTGGAGGCCGCCTACGAGACCTTCGAGCAGGAGCACGAACACGAACAGGAACTGGCCGAGGCAGTCGAGGAGGCGACGGCCCCCGAGGGCCTTCCGCCGGTCTACTACAAGGCCGCAATCGCCGTCCTCCTCCTGCTGCTGTTGCTCATCACCGCTCTCTGGTTAGGAGTGATCTGAGATGGCGAAGGACCCCGACATCAAACGCCGGATGGACCGCGTCGAGGAGATCATCGACCAGCTCGATGCGGACGAGGTGTCGCTCGAGGACGGGCGTGAACTCTACGACGAGGGCCAGGAACTGCTAGCTGAAATCCGGGAACAGCTCCAAGACGGGGACGGCGAGGTCATCGAGATCGAGTGACCGCCGGTGGCGTCGACAAATCGCCAGAGCCTTAACCAACACTTCACCGGTAGCCTGCTGTGCTGTTGGTTAAGATTGTGTCCGCCCCGAGCCAGCCTGCAGGCTTAACTACGAGGTTCGTCCATTTCGAAACGTGCGGGTCTGAGCTACGATGCTACACGAGACGGTCTGGGTCTTCGGTGTCTATCTGGTGGCCTGTGGCGTCGCCTGGGTGCTCCACGAGTCGGCTCACTACGCAGTCCACAGTCTCTATGCGGAGTCTGTCTCATTCGGCCTGAATCGACGAGGCCCATACGTCGACGCGGTCTACGAAGCGAGCGCCCCCACGCTCGCGATTCGGATCGGTTCAGTTGCTCCGACTCTTCTCTATACTCCCCTTGTCGTGGTTGGTATCGCCGGTTATCTCTCAGCGTATCCACTCCCCCAGCTGGATCCCGTTGGATGGTCGTTGGTGGCCGTTCCTCTCATCATCCTGATTTTCCCGACAGGTGGAGATATCCAGGCCTGTCTCGAAGCGGCGCACTAGCCGTTCTTGACACGTATTGGGATTGCGTCAGACACACTCTTCATTAGTTACATAACCTGAATTGAAGAAATACGTTGGCCGTCAATATTTAGTAGATATGGCGCAAGTATGTGCAAATGTATCATGGCACAAGCGAGTCCCCGCAGTAACCACTCTGAAGCTGACCCGGATGACCGGCCCTCCGTGTCAGTCGAAGCGTGGTTAGAGGCGGTCAGTAGAGAACTGGATCCCGCCGAGTGTGAGGACCTCTCCGAACTCGGCATCTACTCGATCCACGAACACAGCAGCGCCCGCACGATCACCCTCCCCGAAGATGCGGACGAGTTCGAGGATGCGACGACGGTAAAGCAGTACTATTTCGAGGGCGAGGACTGCCCGCTCCTCATCGTTGCTCCACTGCAGGTCTAAGTCGCTCTGTCGGTCGTAGATCAGCAGTCGGCGTCATCCTCCTTGTGATCGGAGTAAAACTGGATGAGATACTGAAATCGAGCCGTATCGCTCGTGAAGGAGTCGAGTTCCTTCTGTAGCCACTCGTATTTCCCCTGAGGGATTCGCATATTGATTCGGGTCACATCGTCGTCGACGTCTGAGCCGGTGCTACCAGTGCTGGGCGCTGTATCGGCGTCTGACATTAGTTCGACTCAGGCTATGTGGTCGCATATATCCCCGTAGAATGGGAACTTCTCTAGAGAACTTGGAGAACTTTGAACCACTCCAAATTCATCCAAAATTTCTGACCTCTTTTGGTCGTGCTATCCTTTCCCACAAACGATGTGTGCCAAGGTCCCCTCCGGCGAGACGCCGGCCAGTACTGAGGAATCGACGTCCGTCATTCGGATCATCCACAGGTCCATCGGCCCGATTCTGCTGGCGCTCCTTCCGCTGATCCTGTTCGTGGGAACGGCGGCCGCGCAGTCGGATCCCGGCAGCGCCTTCTGTGATTCCAATATGGCCGACACCATCCAGAACATCTTCACCATCATCCAGTTCGGCGGCCCGCTCATCGGCGGTGTCCTCGCGCTCGGCGCGACGGTGGCGATCCCGTTCACCCGCCGGTCGGACTGGAAGAAGGAGATGAAGTCGGTCCGGAATCAGGGTCTGCTGTGGGGCGTGATCGTCGCGCCGCTCGGGACGGAGATTGTCCAGTTCATCCTGAACAACATCGTGGTCGGTGGCACGAGTTGTGGATTCTAACCACGCACCAGGATTCGCACTCGTCATGTCCGCCGTCCTCGTCGCATCGACAGCCGCCGTTCCAGCGGTCGCCCATCCCCCGAACAGTACCGACCACGGCGTCCCGGAGGAGACCTTTCACAAACTGTGGTCGGGGGATCAGGACGGCGCAACCGACGGCGCGAACCTGAGTAACGGGTCGGCAGTCAAGCAGCTCGGCGAGGGGACCGATGTCCCGTTTGATTCGCCCCCGCGGGCGGTCGAGCAATGGAACCGGGGTGACCACCAGGAGTTCCCGGCGACGAACAGCTCCGTGTCGATCCATCCGCCCGATGCCGACCTCTCCAGCGGCCAGTTCATCAAGGAAGCCTATACCGAGGTGTTCGCCGTCCAGCCGTCCACACGAGCACGCCTGTCGCCGTCGCGACAGCCGCTCTACGTCGCCCCAGATGGAACGCTCCGCGGGACCGTCGACTACCGGGTTGCGGTGCCGCCAGACGACACTTCCGGCGACCGGCGCGTCTACTGGAGTCTCGAGAGCCACCAGATCGAGGAGACGAAACTCCTCGTCGACGGTGACGAAGAGACGACGGCTGGTGGGTCTCACACGCCGGCGCTATCGTACTCCTTGGATGGGTACGCCGGTGAGGAGCACCAACTCACGCTCCAGGCGAACATCTCGGTTCGGCTTCGGAAGGAGGTTGAGACCTGTACTGCCCACAACGACGAGGGCGACTGCACCAACTGGGAGAGTTCCGTATCATACCCGACCGAGAACGTCACGGTGACCGATTCCATCGAGGTCACGAAGTACGACCTCGCAGTCTCCGGATTCATCGCCGAGTATCCGAACGGCGACCTCGGCCTCGTCGTCTACAAGAACCAGCCGTGGCTCGGCTACCAGTTGCCCAATGGTGACGTCCGAGGTGTCTGGCGGTTCTACTCAGCCCGAGACAAGGATTGGGATACTCTGGTCTACAGCTCGGACGACGGACAGCGGACCGCCCACTCACCGCTCCATCCACTCCAGGTGAACGCGTACCCCATCGAGACGGGGCCGACGCCGTCGCC
>JGI12478J12828_1000006_pt1 | contig 87914 bp, 75 predicted proteins | sample A23E2SouthBayCA_FD_12828 | JGI IMG/M metagenome (IMG submission 12828) | reverse complement strand
CTGTTCACGCGTGAGCGTGACCGCAGGCGAGAGATTCTCGCTCATACAGCTCATTTATCCTGTGGACAGAAATATTGAACGAATCGAGTCTGAGTGGATATTATTGATCTGGTTTGCAGCTTTCAGCCTCTCCCTGAGTAATTCATAGCACTTCCACTGTCTGAGTACACACCACTGTGTCCGCTGTTCTCCTCTCCGGCCCGCAAGAACAGCGGACATCGTGGTGTGACTACGACCGAATAACACCACGATGTCCGCAGTAATTGACTCCTGATTTCTCAAACGCCCAGTAGAACAGCGGACATCGTGGTGTCGATTTAGTATTATGCCTATCTTTTTCGGTCAGACGCCACGATGTCCGCAGTAATCTGGCAATAGAGACCATCTGATACGGTGTTACTGCAGACACCGTGGTGTTCTCTGTGACACACTGCTTGCTCGATGATCTGGGAAGGGCCTCCGTGAGACGTACAGTTCTGACCCCTGTCTGTAATCTCCTCTCAGATTGGTCGACCCCAGAACGCTCGACAGTGTCGTCATCATAATTGCAATAACAAATACAGAATCCTCCATGGCTCTAGCTTCCGGTTCCAGCGTCAATGTTGGCGTCATATTGGTCGCGCTAGACGCTGCAACGTTCCTATTCATCTGCTGGGACCGCTGCTGAACTCAGAATATCATTGAACAGCTCATTCTATATAGTTTACAATAGCCCACTTGCCAGTCATCGTGATAACCAATAATCCACCCGCGACGTTCTACTGCTTTCACTCATTCAAGTAATTCAAACACGGGAGTGGTGCACCGATATCTAACCATCTCTGTGGTAGCTGTCATCTGAACGTCCGTTCAACAAGCCGTGCCTCTGCTTTTCTGAGATGGTTCGATGCAGTGCTCGGGGCACAACCGAGTTCTTTGGCAACGTCCTCGACGCTCCCATTTCGTGGGACGTCGTAGTACCCGACTTCTCGTCCCACGGTGAGTGCCTCGCGCTGGCGTGAAGTGAGGCCGGTGGCAAATGTTCCGGGACTGGCATCGTATTCGCCGATTTTCCGGACATTTACCGAAATTCCATCGGGAAGCGCACTCCGGACCTGTTCGAGCGCGGCAGGCTCCCCGACGACGTCGAACAACACGATCCCATGCGGCCGGTAGGCAACCGGTGGGACTATCATTAGGGTCGGCTGTTCGAACGCCGTGTAGAACTGTCGTGATCGGTCAGTCTCTTGGCCACGGATGAACGCATAGAACGCCTCATCCCGAACGGGTGTAATATCGTAGCTTTCCATGGTTTCAACCCCACAAAGCGCCGATTCGTAGGGCTCGCGATCGCCGACGACATAGAACAACGTATAGGCAATTCCGTCTTCGACGCCGACTTTCCATGTGACGAGCCATTCGCGCTTGATTGCATCGCTTTCGGTCATAAGGCGGTGCATCGGACGCTGATACTCCAGTGCATACTGGATCTCCAAGCGGAGATATCTCACAGGCGAGTTCTGAAAGCGGCTTCCGAATAAAGACACTAGTGTGTACGACAGTGCGTGCATCCGGCCCCACTATCTACCACCATCTGGCCATGAGTAGTGATCGGCGGAATGTGGACGACACACAGTCAGATGAGCGGATATGCTCCGGCAGAAGAGCAAACGACCGATTTAATTCTACACTTCGGGAGGCGCTTGGGTCATCTCCGTTCATACTCACGAAATTCGACACGTTCCTGAACTGGGTTCGGGGGTCTTCCATGTTCGTGCTGCAGTTCGGCATCGCCTGTTGCACTATTGAGATGATGGGTACTCTCGCGACGAAACACGACCTCGACCGCTTTGCTGCCGGAGTCCCTCGGGCATCACCGCGACAGGCAGATCTGATTATCGTTCCAGGCACAATTGTTTCGAAGTTCGCGCCGCGGATGAAGCGCGTCTACGACCAGATGCCCGAACCGAAGTTCGTCGTCTCGATGGGGTCCTGTACCATTTCCGGTGGCCCATTTCAGGAAGGATACAACGTGATCAAAGGTGCAGAGCAAGTCATTCCGGTCGACATCCACGTCCCGGGCTGTCCACCACGCCCTGAGGCACTCATCTACGGCATCGCCAAACTACAAGAGCGCATCGCTGAGGGTGAGTCCTCACCGGTAACGGTCAAACCCTACGAACTAGAACAGTTCGGCGATCTTGAACGGGATGAACTCGTAGACAAACTCGCCAGCGAAATCGATGAGGACGACCTCGTCATGCGGTACGACTGGAGTTCGCCATAGGCTCTGGAAGCCGCCTCGACTACACTACCCGTCCGTAATGATATTGGCAACGCGGTCGCGGCTGAAAAGCTGTTCAGCCGATGGGATCTCTGGATAGTGATCCCCGTTTTCGTAGGTTGGCCACTCACCAAAGATATCTGGGTAGAGTTGTTTCGCGGTCATCTCGATCTGGAACAGATTCATGATAGGGCCGTGGTATCGCATTCCGTGTGCGTACACACGGTCGGTTTGGACTGCGGCGAGCTCTTTCCCAACGCTGTGTGACTCGAGTCGCCGCGGATATCATCCATGTCGTAGCGCGGTGTCATTCCCCAGAGGTGGAGGATTACGTCAGGGTCCGCCTCCAGCATCGTTTCATAGCCAACTGAACCCCAGAGACCGTCCCACGTTTCATCCCCGAAAGCGTCGTTGGCTCCAAGTGGACGCGTGTCGGCGAGCCAAAATCCCGGACGGTTCAGATGATACGTCCAAAACTGGTCATCGCCAAGTGTAACCCGAATCGCTGTCGGTCGTTCTTCTTCTGGCGGAAGGTTCGTTTGGATGGTATTGATGAGATCATCGTGAACGGCTCTGAGCTGTTCGTAACGCCTTCGCTCCTGAAATACGGTGGCGACACGACTGAAAAGCTCCCACAGCGTGTAATACTGGTAGTCCCCACTGTAGGGTCCCTGCGGGTCACTGTGTGTTCCGCTGTAGAAATTTCCGAAAAAGGGGCCGATGTTGTCGATAATTTCCTCGATATCGCTCATATCCCAGTTCTCCTGGGTAATCGCCCATGCGGGGTCAAGGAAGTGAACGTCGCTACCGAGGCTATAAAAGAACTCCTTGCTGAAATTATCGTAGGGGTTGGGAAGGTCTTCCCACTCAAAAGAGACGCCAGAAAGTCGCTCGTAGTAGTGGTTCATCGATGGCCCAGCCATGTCTGGCACGAACATCGAATTGACCGCGTCACCGTGATTGAGCGCAACTAACATATCTGCATACTGATTGTACATCGTGAAGACGTTCTCCGGGACGGAGTCGAACTCGACTTCCCCGACGGGAGAAAGTGAGGCAGTGTAGGGGCCATTATCTGATGGGGTCGATGTGTCCGTTCCGCTATCGCGCGATGTAGCGGTACTGGGCGATTCGCCACCGTCATTGGAACAGCCAGCAACGATCGACGTGCCAAGCAGCACACTACCGCCGGAGAGGTAGTCGCGCCGGGTGAGACCATTTGAATCGTCTGCCTTGTCCATGTTTTAGGTTGGCCTAATATGGTGTATATGGCTTTCGGATTAACTGGCCATCTGTGGCGCAGGGATGCTAGGAGATCTTCGCGATGAGGAAGAAATCAAGTCCGAACATGGCGAAATTCTAGTACCCCACCGACGACAACGCTCATTATTGACAGGGCGATCCAGAACACTCAGATAGCATCACTTCTCACCGGGAACGTTTCATGAATACTCCTGAACGGTGGATCGTGCATTGTCTGCCCCAGTTAGTCTACGACAGGTCATCGGCCTCACTGAAGCCATTCTGTGCTTTGCTTGCAGTGCGAGTGACTGACCACGCCATTACTGCAGTGTATGTTGCTCAACTTCACTCTGTGACGGAATACCCCGATATTTTCTGTCCTTACTATACATATGCACTTTTTAGTGGTAAATTCGCTATAATATAGCCATAACAAGCCAAGTACGACAATAACAAAGATACTAGTAAAAACTCAAATACATAAACAAAAATATGGGGTAGGAATTGGGGCCTTTGTTTTTATACTCGACATTCTAGTCACAAGAATACACCAGCCTCACCAAATAGTGATATATTGTGGCTAGATCGCCTTAGACGGTAAGACCTGGTTTAGCTTCAACTGTATATGATCTCTGCGACAGCAAGTCCGTAAGCTGCTATACCGAACACAGGTGTCCGATACTAGTGGCCAACAGGCCTGTTGAGTTCGCTGGGACCTCTCACATAACATCTGTACAGATGTTATTACCTTTCGGCTTCAGCTCTGGGCCATAGCTTTTTAAACGACACCCGGTACGATGGATTGTAAATCTTCGTTGGGGCTTTCAGCTAACTATGGCTCCGAAAACAGATCTTCAATCTTGGAGGGTGAGCGGAGTGGAACCTTACCCAGAAACTCTTTCGAAATACGATACTGTGATTGCGCTGTGCACCGTCTTGACTTGAATAACACGATAGCCGCTATTGGCACATAACTGAGCTTCAAGACAATATCAGCGACAGAATTAGAAAAGCCGAACGACTCAGTTACAGTTCGACGACATCGCTGCTCTCCGCAGCCTCGTGAATTGCTCGGATGATCCGCATATCTTGGAGGCCATGGCGACCGTCCGGGACAATCTCAGCATCAGTCAAAACGCGGTCAGCGAAGTAATCGAACTCCTCTCGCATTTCATCCTCCGCGTCGAAATTCTCGTGTTCGACAGTTACTGTGGTCTCGTTCCGAGACAGATGGAGTTTCGCTTTCCCGTGGAACGCTGGACGGAGTTCGATCTGCCCGTCCGTTCCAGTTATTTTCAGTTGCGTATCACGGTGGGCGTTCTGGCTATCGGTCGTGACCATTTTGACACCGTCTTCCAGCGCAAGCAATGCCCCGGAGCGTTCATCAGGCACGTCCTCGAAGGCCTCCCCATGAGAATCCATCTGTGACTGCACCGCCAGCGGTTCTCTTTCGAGCAAGAACCGGGTCGTGTTAATCGAGTAAATCCCGAGGTCCATCACTGAGGTGCCATATCCTGACAGGTCCGGATCGAGCCGCCACTGGTCTGTGTTCGGATTCATCTCAAGCAACGGCTGGCTATTGTTGCCGTATACGGATACTGGCTCACCGATGAATCCGTCTTCGATGAGTTCCTTTGCACGCCTGACGGCGGGGTCAGTTTGCATTCGATAGGCGATCATCAGCGGCACGGCGGCGTCCTCACAGACCTCAACCATCTCTTCTGCCCGTTCGACTGTTGACTCCATTGGTTTCTCACACAGGATCGCTTTGTCTAACTCCGCGGCTGTTTTGGCGTACTCTAGGTGGAAAGCGTTCGGTGTCCCGATGTAGATGGCATCAAACGCATCGGACGCCTTCCCGTCGTGGAACTCCTCGTAACTTATCCCGTGGTCTACACCGTTTTTGTCGGCGAGACGTTTGGCTTTCTCCGAGGAACTACTGACAAACGTCGTGACTTCACCTAGATCAGAGTCTTGAATCGCGGGGAGTGCCAGGTCGATTGTCCACCAACCGAGGCCCAACAGTGCGTACCGAACCGTTCCGTCCGTTGTGGTTTGCCAGTCACGTCCGTTATAGGCATCAATCCAATCTTTCATACGAATCCATTTTAAATGCCGGCGGTAAAAACTTCGGATTCTGGGGACGCAAACACCACGCTGGTGGGAGGAACATGGGGACTCTCGTTACAGCTTTGACCGAACGCGTGTTTCCCAACGGCGGTGCTTGATGGTGTATAAGCTCTGGTCGTTTTCCCGCCTGTTCTACTGGTGAGTGGGGCGATGTCGCCGCAGTCAGTCATTATTCGATACTGCGATAGCATTACAAACAACCTGTTGTTACTCAGGTGCTATTATGATCTTTTTGACTGTGAGAAAAATAGAGAGAAATCACAGGTCGAACGTTCTCGTTCAGCAGTTAATACAGTATTATATGAGTAGGTGTAACCTAATAAATATGAATGCACCAGAATTATCGGTATCTTGTTCGCTCTGTGAAGGCATCACCTAAATATAGCTCAGAATATATGTTAGTCTGACATATAAATTAATACGTGGACTATTACGTGGGTGTCGGATTCTGTGAGTTGTGCCTCCATTCAAACTCTGATACATTGCCAGTGATCTATCTCGGCCGGTCTGAATTGATAGTTGGGTTGAGGAGGTCGATTCCGATTATTTCGTGCCGGATAAATCTCAGCTACAGCTGCCTATCTCATATAAATATAAACTCTATATTCGACCGTGGTGTAGCCGTAGCGAGCGCATATTCATGTTTCGAGGAAGTGGAGTATTATGACATTGGTACATCTTACAGGGAGTTACAGCGCATGAACAATAATGAAAACCAGACATTGATATCAGGAGGAACCGTTGTTACGCCTACTACTGAAATAGAGAAGGGGACAGTAGCATTCTCTAACGGGAAAATCGTCTCAGTGGAAGCAGAATCTCATGACAACCCTGATATTGATGCGACGGGTAAATACGTTCTTCCTGGATTGGTAGATCTCCACGGTGATGACATCGAACGGCACCTTTTTCCAAGAGCGGAAGAGCGTGTCGACACAACTATCGCTCTGGATCGATGCGATATAGCCAATGCCAGTGCGGGAGTTACGACAAAATATCACGCTATCTCATTCGAGGACGTTCCAGATGATAACCGGAGTATCGAATTAGCCCGTCGCCTCGCCGAGCAGATACGAAATTTCAACTACGAAACTGGCGCCCGAGTCGACAACAGACTCCATATGCGGTGTGAGCTCACCAATGAAGCGTCAGTTGACGCTGTCTCGGAAGAAATCAAATCGGGGGGCGACCTCGTATCTCTTGTCACACACGTTCCTGGAACAGGTCAATTCACCGGCGAAAACACACTTGCACAGCGCTATGACCGCTCTGACGGGGAATTAGAAACAGGGCTTCAATCCCTCAAAACACGTCGCAGTGGTGTCCCCGAAGCAGAGTTGCTCGCGCGCGCACGAGAGGTCACAGAATTAGCGAGCAATAGAAATATGACGGTCGCTTCACACGACGATGAAACTGTTGCGAGTGTAGATAACGCTGCTGCCATCGGGGTAGACATCAGTGAGTATCCGCTTTCCCACCGTGTTGCGCAGCGTGCAACCGAGCTAAACTTGACCGTTGCAATGGGTGCGCCGAATGTGGTGCGTGGTGGGAGCCTATGGGACGGGCCCGATGCGTCTCAGGCAATCAAAGACGGCGTTGTTGACATCCTTTGTAGCGACTTTCGTCCGCAATCACTGCTTAGTTCTGTGTTCATTGAAAACGATGAGCCGCTCAAAGACCGGGTGTTTCGTGTTTCTACTGCACCAGCTGCTGCTGCCGGCCTGTACGACAGAGGGCGGTTGGAGTGCGGGGCAAGGGCCGACATTATCATCGTTGATCCAGATCCGTCTCCATCTATAGCACGAACATATGTTGCCGGCGACCAAGTGTATTGCTCGGCATAGCCTACTCAGTACGTGTACTGCGTGAAAATTGGGTGCGGAACCAAACCGTTCTTATCCGGCTACTCGCTGTCCGGTGCTTCCCGCTCAACTGACCAGTGATAGACGGAACACGCGCCTGCAACACCTACGACCAGGGAGAACAGTCCGAAAACCATGGTCCCGGAAAGTGAGAAGGCGACAGAAGCAGCGAGGACCATTGCGCCCAGCACCGAGACAGCTGCATAATACCGATACCACTGTCGATTCTCCGCCTCCTCCTCAGAGCGGTTGAGGTACTTTTCGAAGTCGTCGGCCTTCTCGGTAAGGGTGATATGCCCACGGTCTTGGTTGAAATCGACGACACCGATATCGTCCATCTTCGGTAGATGGCACTGGTACAGTCCGACGTACACGCGCTTGCGCTCACTTGATGTCAACGCATCAGTCGTGGTTTCGTTTTCGATGGCCGCGACGTGTTCCGCAAGTTCTCCAAGAGATACCTGTTCGTCCCGTTCTCGAAGAAAATGGAGGACCTCTCTACGGCGGCTGTTTTTCAGTATTTCAAAAATAACGTCCAGAGATGCACCGTGGCCGTCCTGCTCCTGCGACGCTGCTTGGTCGGCACTGCTTTCGTTCCCTTTTGTCGCTGGGACGGATTCATCGCTCAGTTCATTATTCGGTTCTGCCTTCGTTTGTGCGGTGTCTTTGACTCCCATATTTACCCACTTCCTGTGTGCTGCGACATCGTCCACCCGTCTGGAATCGCGCTCACACAGCCCCCCGGCTGTATCGACGGAGCGTTACGCTGTCGGCCAGCATTTCAAATCAACATCACCTTGCCACTTAATACTTTGTTATGTAATATATTAGATAGTTTTTCTTTGATTACCGCCAAGGATAGTCAGTAGTTGATTCAGTATTCTGGGAGTAACAGTGCTCTTCGAATCAATATCCGGTGATCCACGGTAGGAGGGTGTTTTGACGTGCGTTGGAACACGATAAATACATAGAATGACCGTTTCATTTGCTGAGGCGCGGATATATTGTACTTATACGTAATTGCTCTCTCTATGATTGTACAAGATAAATCATCGCGTATACTGTCTGTTTCCGTTGGCTGTACAAGTAACGTAATCCTATGAACCCCAATTGAAGGGCTACCTGCACCGGTACAATGACGTTGCACGTACGAAACCATTGATGGAACTTTCCTTGGGATGGTCGTCAGGAATTGGAACCGTACGAGCTCTGCAGTATCGGTTGTTGACTGGTGGCCGAACAAGTAGGTGGAACGCGCGATCTGTGAATCAGATGGAAGAGCGATATTACTCACCATATACTCAGTATGTGGGGTAATCAACCGGAATGGTGTATGGTTACGAAGCGAGAGCAAGCGACACGAGCGAAACAATTAACCACAGGCACATGGAATATCATTGTACACGAGTTTGTGTCCAAGAAAAGTAGTTGGTACACTCGTGCATACGAATAGATACGATGGCAGACTTTGATCAGTGGGACGAAGTGAGCTACGTAATCAGTTCACGGTATCGAGTCGAGACTCTCCGCCGGTTGTCAGAAGGCCCTGCGACACCGTCGTTAATCGCGGACGATAGAGAAATGAGTATTGCTCACGTTTCACGCGCCTTGCAAGAGCTTCGTGAGTCGGAACTGGTCGATCTACTAGTTTCGGAAGATCGGAAAAAAGGCCGTGTGTACGACATTACTGAGAAGGGTGTCGATATTTGGGAAACAATCGAACGGAAGAATATGGCATAACTGCTGTGTCTCGGCCTCGAACTGACATGATCGTACAGGCGCGTCGACTTAGAATCATCTCCGCCCTTCTTCGGTTTGAATTGAACTATGCCTGGACCTGGATATCTCGCGTATACGCGACTCCGTAACAGCAACTCCGGTACTAGGTCATAATTTGGTGCGCTTTCCACAGGCCCAATTACGGTTAATTGAGACGCCAACAAACGGTATCGACTTACTACGACTGTGGCTGTCAGTTCATCGTTTGACGGACGCGTCTGGTGGTAAACGAATGCTACCCATTCCGAGACATCGTCTAAGGAAACCCGGTTTCGGATATTGAATGCAAAGAGTGTCTACTGACTAGTATAGCGGTCGTAACAATAATGATTTGTAACCTACCTGCGTACGCATGTTGTCAATAGGCTCCGGAAAATTACTGATTGGATGCGTCGCTGGACTCTTAGTCCTTGGCGGCGCTACGCTAGGGCTTGGAATCGGTGGCTTCGCTGATGTGCCGGCAGATTCTGAGACCACTGTGGGCGAGGACGAACTGGAGATACGCGCTGTGCAGACGCCAACTGAAATTCGGCCGGACGAGCCGTTACGTGTGCAACTTCGACTTACAAACGCAGGGTCGGAGACGACAACGAAACAAGTAGCGCTACAATTGAGTGGGGATGGAGACCAACAGTCTCTCGAAACGGTAGCGACAAAACAAGTCGAGGTTTCGGCAGCTGAACCGACGAACGTGACCCTGACTGTCGAGCCTGAGCAACTCAGTTCTGGAGAGTACACGTACGCCGTTGCTGTCGGTGAGTCTTCCTCCCCGGAGACAACTGGGAGTGTGGCTGTCCTCACTCCGCCTACGTTTGTACTCGACGATACCACTGAAAACGCTACTATCGTCCGTGGAACGAACGTCTCGATCCGAGCAAACCTGACCAATGCCGGTGCATATCGCGGCGTCCAGACCGTTCGAATCGCTGTCGATGAGGACCAGAACGGCCAATACACCGATGCTGAAAGGCTGGACGAGAGCGTATACTCGCTTGCGGGCGGCCAGAGTCAAGTGAGCACTGCCACGGCCCACACCACTGATATGGAACCCGGTCGATACCAATACAAGATCGCCACGGAAAACACAACAGCGACTGGCACCCTCTCTGTCCAGCAACCGGCGACGTTCCGAGTGCAGAACACGACAGCACCGGTCAACGTAACGAAAGGCGAAACTGCCAATGTCTCTGTAGTCGTCAAGAACGTTGGTGATGTGGACGGTACCGACAATGTCACAATCCGCAGTGATTCCCTGAACACCACCTATTCGCGCTCTGTTTCACTTGCTGCCAACGAAACGACAACGGTGTCTATTGGAGTGAATACGACAAATTTGAGCAGCGGGACACACAACCATTCCCTTGGAACTAGTACTGACACAGACCCTGTCTCGATGACGGTTCAGGACAGTCATTTCGAGGTATCGGATCTGGATGGACCAAATGTTCTGTACGTCGGTGATGTGGCTGTGTTCTCCGCAGACGTAACGAACACCGGTAACATCACTGGAACCCAATCGATCCAGCATCGCATCGACAGCGATGACGACGATCGACCGGAGGCCTACGGCGTCGACAGAAACGTCACGCTTGCACCCGGCGAGTCGACTCGCGTTCGGTTCGAGATTGACTACACAGTAACTGACTCGACAGAGTACCCTGTAGAACCACTGAGACTGCAGACGTACGTCCATGGAATCTATTCAGAAGACGCGCGTGCGTCAACAGCGATGTCGGTCAAGCCGTCATGGGCAAAAGACGGAGGGTCAAGCAGTTCTAGCGGGAGTACCAGCGTCTCTGAGGGTGATCGCGCTTCGCTTGACGAAATAACTCAAGATAAGTACGGACGCTACTATGATGAGGTGAGCGGTGAAACGAAGCGCCAGGTCGAAGAGATTCACGAACGCCAACCGTTCGCAGACGGCCTTGCGGCCGCAGAGGTACGAACGCGTGAGGAAATCGCCCGGCAAGAGTATGATGCCGATGTGACAGCTGGCGAGAAGTTTAATTTCACTGGATTAGATATTGAAACTCAACAGAAGGTTGAATCAGACTTTGATGCACAGTTTGAGACTGATTCCGGTGACCGAATTGAGTCATGGGACGAACTGGCCAACGACACATACGGAACGTCGTATGAAAATCTAACTACTAGTCGCCAGGCAGACATCAGGACGACGTATCAGGATCAATTCGAATAACCACTCTTTCTGTCAGGAGTAATCGCCGTACATGGGCCCTTTTCGAAATCGTTCTAACGAGATATTTATGGATCTAACAGTTCACTGTATATGACCGCTAACCCTGGAAAGTAAGGAATAACAATAGATTGATTTGTCCAACATGGTGACAGAGAGGGGCCCTACTGGTGGCCGGTGAGTGGCCCCACAACCTACCATGACTATCACTAAACCAGAGGTTGCTATTGGCGCGTGGGTCTGGCATGAAAGCCGACCCGGGATGAGTAGCTCCCTTTTCGGTAACTCTGTGCGTACCGTAGCGGACTCACTCCACTCACCAACAGGGGGGACATAGAGTGTATAAAGGCTCTACCGTCGGTGTCGTCGTTCCGGCACACAACGAAGAGGGGTTCATCGGTGAGGTCATCGACTCACTTCCGGAGTACGTCGATCAAGTGTTCGTTATCGACGACTGCTCGACAGATGGCACGTGGACCGAAATCAAAGAATACGTTGATACCGAGGTAACACAGGCAAGTGTGACCGGGGACTCCGCACAACAAATAGTTGTCGCCGACGGGGCCGGGACAACGGTATCTGAAAGCCAGACGTTTCTCGATAAGCGGATCGTCCCAGTCCGTCATCAGACTAACGGCGGTCGCGGGGCTGCCGTACAAACCGGATACGAGCTAGCGCTTATGAGCGGCATGGATACGGTTGCAGTCCTTGATGGCGACGGCCAGATGGACCCGAACATCCTCGATGAGATACTCGACCCAGTCATTGAGGGGGATGCGGATTACGCGAAAGGCAACCGCCTCATATCGCGACGCCACTGTACTCAGATGTCCAACTGGCGGCTGTTCGGGAATGCGCTCCTCACGATGCTGACCAAGATTGCGAGCGGACACTGGCAAATGCGCGACCCACAGAACGGATACACCGCGATTTCCGCGACGGCGCTTGACCAGCTCTCGCTGAACGATCTGTTTGACGACTACGGATTTCTGAACGATATGCTAATTCACTTAGATGCGAATGGGATGACTGTTCAGGACGTACCGATGGAAGCACTCTACGGCGACGAGTCGAGCGGCATCAGATACGGCTCGTTCATCCCGAAGCTCTCTATGCTGCTCCTGCGACGGTTCTTCTGGCGAATCGGTAAGAAGTTCTTCAGACTGTGACCAGTTCTCCAGATGATACGTCGTCCGATTATGTAGTTCCTACTTATATCGGACCAGTGGAGACAGTATCGCATGGTTGGATGGTCCTCATCTCTGTTGCGAGTGGCCGATTTGGTGGCCGTCATTCTGCTTACCATGCTGGCGATCGCGGCAACTTTCGTGTCGGAGTCACTGCTGCGAACCGTGGTGACGATACCGTTTCTGTTCTTCGCCCCTGGATACTCGGTGGTGGTGGCCATGTTCCCACACCGGCGCTCGTCACTCGACGGCGAGCGGTTGTTCGGCTCCGAGGCGCTTCTGTTGGGTATAGCTACCAGCATTGGCCTAGCGATTATCGTCGGGGTGAATCTCGAGTACACGGTCTGGGATATCGCCGCAGTCCCAGTGATGGTTGCCCTGTCGTCAATAGCGCTTCTATCGGCCACTGTCGCGATGTATCGCCGACTGTCGCCTCTCAACGAGACCTCACCTACTACGTTTGGTGGCTCATCGGACCGAGCCAAGACCCCGAATATAGGCGACTCGATACAGCTCAGCTCGGTCATCGTTGCTGTCTCTGTCCTCGTCGCAGTACTCAGCGTCGGCGTTGTCGCACTGGACCCGCCCCGCGGTGAGCGGTATACGGAGTTTGGTCTCCTTACCGAGGCGGAGAACGGAACCCTCGTCGCTGACAACTATCCGTCCGAGATATCGGCTGGCGACCAGGAAACACTGTATTTCACGGTCACGAACCGTGAGATGCAAACCAAACAGTACACCGTTGTGATTACGCTCGTCGCGACGAACGAGGACGGAGACGCAATCCAGCGTGCGCGATTGGATTCTTTCAGAAACGAAGTCGCTGCCGAAGAGACGTGGCGGCAAGAACACACGGTTGAACCCCTGCTGAGCGGTGAGCGGTTACGGCTTACGTATCTGCTTTACGACGGGACTATCCCCGAACAGCCCACGGCCCAGAACAGCTACCGGGAACTCCACGTCTGGCTTGACGTGTCGTAGCGAAGGCTCTAGCGAGGCGCAATCCCGCTTGAGTCAGGCAGTTCTGTGAGCAGGGGCTGCGGTAGGCAAGTGTGCTTGAATGAACGCCTCGTAATCCCGAAGCACGGCCTCCGGGGCGAAATCGCGCGCCCGCTCGATTAATCTCTCTTTCTGCGGTGGGTCGGCCAGAGTGGTATGTATCCCGTCTGCGAGGGCGCTTTCGTCCCCGACCGGCACTAGCGGTCCGACCTCTCCACCTTCTAAAATTTCGTAGGGACCGCTAGGGCAGTCCGTCGAGACGACCGGGCAGCCACACGCTAGCGCTTCGATGATAACTGTCGGGAGCCCTTCGTGTACTGACGACATGGCTAGCACGGATGCACCGGCCATGTAGCCGTAGGGGTTGTCGACGTAGCCCGGAAACGAGACTCTATCACTGATGCCGAGGTCCCGTACCAACTGCCTGAGTTCGCCACGCTCGGACCCCCGACCGACGATGATTGCTCGCGTTTGCGGGCGCGCTTCGTGAACCCGTTTGAACGCTTTGAGGAATGAGCCGAAGTTTTTCTGTGGTTCGAGGCGGCCGACGCCGAGCACGACCTCGTACTCTGGAACGCCGACCCATTCGTGATCTACCGGCTCTCGGGACCGCATACGGACCTCTTCGACGGGAATCGGGTTGTGCAGTACGGTTACGTCCTCCGGACTGACTCCTACGTGCTCGACGATGCTCTCGGCGGCACCATCGGAAACGGCAACGAACTGATCCGCCCGGTCGGAAAGCCGGCCCGCGAGCCACTCAACGAACTTCTCTTTCGGCGATTCCTGCACTCCGAGGGTATTGTGGACCGTCGGAACCGCGACCGCATCGGAGCCGACCAATCCGTGTGCGAAGAGACAGACATCGTTGGCGTACGTCATCTGCGAGAAGATCATGCTCGGTGATTCGGTCCTGAGATACCTGCGGAGTGCCGGGACAGCGGCACCGATACCGATTCCCGGGATAGACGGGGTCTCCAGATCGATGAGGCGAACGTCGCTTCGCACTTCTTTCTTGAACTCGCCTTCACAAAACGAGACGAGGAGGTCGACGTTGTACTCCTGCTCGGCCAACCCGTTCGCGATTGTCACTGTCACTCGTTCAGCCCCCCCGACTGTTAGGGACGGAACGTAGAACGCCAGCGGTCTCTGCCCTGTCATATCGACATTGTCTCGGTCAGTAGGCTTTTTTTATTATCTTCCTACCCGAGGCGTATCACGTATTTTTGCCGTATCGCACGTCGCGGGACGGTCCGCAAACTGGCTCGGAGACTACGGCAGAATTTGGCGACAAACTCGCCAACGCACAAATTCCGCTCCGGAGCAGATATCTGGTTAGGACTGTGATACCCTAGAAAGCACAGGCTTAACAATAAGTATCGGACAGCAAGCGTCCTGCACAGAATGCGCATCCTACGTGTCGCCCAAGATATCTTTCCAGACAAAGTTGGGGGAGCACCTTATCACATACACGCTCTAAGCCGCGACCAAGCCGAGATGGGACACGATGTGACGGTCCTGACCGTCTCGAACGACCAATCCAAGCCACAGACAGAACAGAGAGCCGGGTACACCCTTGTCCGTCTGTCGCCGCGCATCGAACTGTTCGGTAACGCGCTGTTCGCCGGGACGGTGAAGTACCTCCGCAACGCTCGGGAGTACGACGTGGTACACGCTCACTCACACCTGTTCTTTTCGAGCAACCTCACGGCGGCTTACAGTCGGGTAACCGACATCCCGCTTGCCGTTACGTGTCATGGACTTATGTCTCAACGAGTCCCCGAATGGTTTTCTCGGTTCCATCTCAACACTGTCGGACGGTTCACATACAACGCGGCGGACGTGCTCTTCTCTTACACTGCGCCCGAACGCGAGCGACTTCGGGACCTCGGTGTCTCCTCCGATATCCGCGTCATCCACAACGGGATAGACGTCGACCGATTCACGCCAGTCGGCGCAACGTACGACCGGATAACCGATGCCACTGGTCCGGCAGTCGTTTTTGTCGGTCGTCTGGTCGAAGGGAAACGGCCCCGGGACGTTCTGAAAGCCTTTCAGACGGTACAAAATAATATACCTGAGGCCAAACTGTTTTTTTGCGGTGACGGGCCGCTCCGGGACAAGCTAGAACAGATTGTCGAGCGAGAAAACATGCGCGAGTCGATACGTTTCCTTGAACGGGTTCCGTATCAGGAGATGCCGGCGGTATATCGTGCCGCGGACCTGTTCGTGCTCGCTAGTAGAACAGAAGGGTTCCCACGAAGCGTCATGGAATCGATGGCGTGTGCCACACCCATTCTCAGCACCCGACTGGAACAGACAGAACAGGTAATCGAGCAGGCTGGCCGGACGGTGCCGGTCGGGGACACGACGGCACTAGCTGATGCCATGTCTTCGATGCTCGACGATAGAGCCGCGTTACGCAAGCTCGGCCAAGCAGGCAGGGAGATCGTTATGCGAGAATACGACTGGTCCGAAACGGTAGAACAGACGACACAGACCCTCGGTACTATTTCTACGTCTACGCCCTCCCAGCAACAGGTCGACAGTGGCCAGGCCGAAGAGCAAGTGATACCCGCCGGCTCGAACACGGAGCATGAGCAATGAGCCGCTCAGACACGGCACACGAAGCTCCCACGACGGGTACCGAAAGCTACGATGGAACCTCCCGCCAATCTCCGGACGAGACCTTACGCGTCTGCTTTCTCATCAACAAACTCGCACCTGATGGCGCACCGACTATCGTCCTGAACCTCGTCGAGCAAACGCGAGACCAACAGTTCGATTTCACGGTCTGTTTCTTCGGCGGTGACGACACGCTCCAGAAAGATTTTGAGGACGCAGGCGCGCGCGTTGTCGACTTCGGAGCGGTCGGGGAGTTCCCGCAGTTCGACCCACGCTCGCTCCCGCGCATGCTCCGTTTCTTCCACCGGGCATCGTTCGACATCCTCCACTGCCACTTGCCGTACTCACAATCGCTCGGACGACTCGTTGGCTCCGTAGCCGACATCGACCAAATCGTGAGCACACAGCACAACGTCCCGGCGAACTATCATCCCATAGAGCGGGTAGCGGAACGTATCACCCGACCGCTCGATTCTCGGACCATTGCCGTCTCAGAGGGCGTTCAGACGGCTTTCACCGGTGAGAGCGAGGTCTTTCACCACGATGCTGGTAGGCAGTGGACCACGATTCCCAACGGGATTGACGCGGACGCCTTCGCTGGCTCCGTGGACGCGGCTGACGGAAGTGTCGTCCGCCAGGAGTGGAACCTTTCGGGCTCTGACCCGCTCTATCTCAACGTGGCCCGATACGAACCCCAGAAGCGACAGGAGACGCTCATCGAGGCGATGGAAGAAGTTGTCGACAGCGTGCCGTCGGCACATCTTCTCATCGTCGGGTGGGGCTCGCTCGAAGCATCGCTCCGAGAGAAGGTCCAGAACGCGGGCTTGTCCCAGGCTGTGACGGTCACCGGACGCGTTCCGGAGATTCACGGGTATTACGCGGCTGCTGATGCCTTCGTCTCTGCATCGGCCTTTGAGGGACTGCCGGTGACTATCCTCGAAGCCATGGCCGCCGAATGCCCAGTTGTTGCCACAGACATTGACGGCGTGAGAGAAGTCGTCCTTGACGGTGAGACCGGACGATTGGTTACACCCGAGGAGCCCACACAGATGGCAGCGGCGATGCGAGAGCTCGCGGACCACACGATCCGGGAGCGCTACGGGGAGAAGGGATACGACCGTGTTCGAAACATGTTCACCGTCGAACAGATGGTCTCTCGCTACACCCGGTTGTATCGCTCTCTCGACAGCCGACAGAGACGGGACAATAACACCGGATAATACGAAAACGATACCTGACTCCGATATGCACGATACTGTCGTCCGCGGCACTGCCAACCCTGTCCGACTCGCGTCGGCGGCCCGTTATGCCGCATTTACTTATTTTTACAAAACCGAACAAGCGGACGTGAACCGTGTCACAGGTAGTAACTTCATCTTTCTCCATCAGCGATGAGTATCGTAAATAATCTCGAACGCCGCCTCGACAACTGGGTCGGGTTTACTGATAGCCATCTGCAAGCGACTCTCGCCGTCATTCTATCGGGCCTCCTCCTCGCCGAGTGTTTCCTGTTTCTTCGAATCCAACTGGCAACGGGATACGAAACCTCGATCGTCGAGTCACTCCCGTCGACGTACTGGCTCCTCTTTTATACGATATTAGCCGGTAGCATCGTACTGCTGTTTTTCGCCGGTGCTACCGGCACCACGTTCTGGCGACACGGACTGGCCCTCTTGCTGGCGAACTATCTCATATACCTGTTCCTGCCAGTTGCCCGAGGGTACAAGCTCTATGGACGCGGTGAGGCTGATAAACTCCGGCATCTCGGGGACGTCCAGGCCATCGTCGAAACCGGGGGACTCCCCGGCATCTGGTATCCCGGCGAACACGTTCTGATGGCGGAACTACACATGCTCGGCCTTCCGCTGACGAGCACCCAATACGGCATCAATTTCGCGTTCACTCTACTACATATCGTGGCCATCGGTGCCGTCGTCCGTCTGTTCAGTCAGCGGCGGGAAAGCATTGCAGCCGGACTAGCGGTCGGCGCGCCGCTCCTGTACACCACGTTCCACCTTTCGGCACATCCTGCCATCTTGTCCTTTATGCTACTCCCGGTTGTTCTGCTCGTACTCGAACGGTACCGCCAGACGAACGAGAAGACGTACCTCTTACTTCTCGTTACGCTGGGTCTCGCGGTCATTTACATGCACCCGATGACGACGCTGTTCATGATCGGGATGATTACGGTGACGGCGGCGTATTCAATCCTGTACCGAGGCATCTTCGATAGCTCAATCAAGACGCTCAGTCTCCGTCTGGGTGCGCTCTTCCTGCCGCTTCAGTTTATCTGGTTACAGGGCTTCCGGCAAACGGAGGTGTCTATGTACAATATGTTCGGACCGGACAAAGGGTCGAGCCCGGCGGCCCAGGAACTGGCGAAAGCCACATCGGTTTCGTTCACTCCGGTGCAGCTAGCCTGGAAATTCGTCGACCTCTACGGTAGCGTGTTCCTTTACTTCTTGACCGCGGGCCTCTTTCTCCTAATCATTCTCGTCGCCTTCCTCCGCAGAAACAACCGCTACGACTGGGGCCTCAGCGCGACCCATTTCATGGCCGGTGTAACACTGGCAGTGCTCTTCTTGCTTCGTGACCTCGTCGTCAAGGGCCACATCCGTCTGTCACGCTACGCTATCCTCTTTGCCGCAGTGGCTATCGGGATGCTCATTCTACACATCTTCGAGCGACAGCGGTCATATCTGATAGTCTTATCCGCGCTCGTAGTGCTTCTCGCGGCTGGATTAGGTGCCCAGGCAGCATACGAACCGAACCGCCATCTCACCCACGCTGAGTACGACGGGACGCAGTATGTGTCGACGAAATATAACCTTGAAGAGCCCGTGTACTCGATGGATACGTCACACAAAATGAAGGAGTTCGTGCTGTCGAGCAACCACGACCGCCTATGGCCGAGAGGCATCACTACGGAGAACAACGTTCCGGATGGGTTGGGTTACACCGGACCAGATGTGAGGGCGGCAGATACGTACGGCAGTGCGTATCTCGTGACGAAGACGTACGACCGCAAACGACACACTGCCTCCCACTACACGCCGGAACAGCAAGAGTTCCTCTTCCGATATGGTGAGTCCCATTTGAATCAGTTAGAACGGGATTCGACGGCGAACAAAGTCTACGTGAATGGCGGGTACACGGCCTGGAGAGTGTCCCCACAAGTGGATGAGGATATCGCGGAATAATCTGGCTCGGCACTCTGCTTTCGGAGCGGTATTACTCGACTATATATCCTAGGTCGGAAAGTTGGTCTCTGATGTCGTCGCTGAACTCGACCTCTTCCCCATCGAGTTTCTGACTGTCGATTTCGCTTAGCCGCCTCTGGAGGCCCGCCTTGAGTTCGTCCCTGCGGTCGGGGTACGACATTGAGACGTCTGACTGTTCGTCGGGGAGTTCGAACAGCACGTCACCTTCCGCACTCTGCTGATATTTGAAGTCGTGGGTCCGGAGCGAACTAAGCGCCGCATCGTCGAAGTACCCGGTATCGAACGACGGGTCATGTTCTTGTATCGCCGAGAGCGGGCCCTGGATGTCAGCGGCACGCTGGCTGAGTGCAGCTGTCCGTCGTTCGTTCCGGAGGTCTATGCCATCGAAATCGGTCGTATCGCCGCCAGCAATCTCGACGAGCGTTCGAACGATGTCGATATGCTGGACGAGTTCGTCCTGTTTATCGGCCACTGAATCGAGCCCGTGTACGACGGCCGGGACGTGAATCAAACCATCGTGAAGGACGAATTTGTGACCGAGCAGGCCACACTCTCCGAGGAGGTCACCGTGGTCGGCGGTCACAACGAAAACAGTGTTCTCGAGGTCGAGCGCCTTCAGATGGTCGAAGAGTTCTCCGATCAGTGAGTCAGAGTACGCTACGAGCGTGTCGTACATCACGTTCAAAGCGTTCCAGTCCGCTTCGCCGAACTCACTGACATTGGCGATTCCTCGGTGAAGGTCGGCGGTGTGTTTGAAGGCCCGCTCGCTCGCTGCTCTTGGCGATTCGATGAGGTCCGACGAGAACCGGTCCTGCCATGCCGGCGGCGGATAGTACGGGAGGTGTGCGCCGTGGTAGTGTGCGGACAGAAAAAACGGTTCCTCCCTTTCGGTTCGGGACGAGACCTGCTTCTTTACGACTTCGTTGACGAAGAAGTCGGGCCGGTGTTTCGTCTTCTCCGTACTGAGGCCGCCTGAATGGGACCGCAAGTTGCTGAGGAAACGGAGCAGTGTACGCGGGCTAACCTCTCTGAATAGGTCGGTCGGATTGATGTGTTTGAACGTTTCGAACCCACGGGAAAGGCCGGTAGATTCGCTGAAGTAATGGTTCGCCGAGACACCAACCGTCTGATACCCAACCTCCTGAAGTCGCTCGGCGACGGTGTTGACGCTCTGTGGCAGCTTGTTCGTACCGTAGCCTGTCCGGTGGTGTTCGGGAAAGGTTCCGGTGTGTATCGATGCTGCCGACGGCAGTGACCAGTTCGCGGCGGCAATGCAACTACTGAAACTGACTCCGCCCGCCTGATTGGCGATACGCTCCATGTTCGGCGTCGTCGCTCGCGCGTGGCCATCTAACGTGGTACGGTCGTATCGAATACTGTCTAGAGTAATCCAGATGATATTAGACGGAGCAGTTGATTCGCTCATTACTGCGTTAGATTCGGCGTTGGCAGTTTGTTAATGACTACGTACACCGGCTGTTCATCGAACGTCTGCGAAGTCCAGCGATTCTTCCGCCGGTGGCCGGCAGACTCTATCGGCCGATAAAACACTGTACGCGAAGTAGCTGAAGATTGGTCGGTTTTAACTCGTATAACTATACCCGTCGGTGAAAAATTGGGTCCCAATGTCACTGAAGCAACGGCCAAACGTGCTGTTGATAGTTCTCGACACAGCACGTGCGCGCACGGTGCTACCGGGTCTCGAATCCGGACTGATGCCGACGCTGTCACGTATTGCGAGTGACGGAACGACATTCACCGATGCGACGGCCACTGCACCGTGGACTCTCCCTTCTCATGCCGGGATGTTCACCGGAAAGTACACGTCATCACACGGCGTCCACGCCGGAAACCACATCTTTGACCCGGACTCCGAGCCGCTCGCATCCCGAATCTCCAACGCAGGCTACCGAACGGCGGGCATCTCTGGAAACGTCTGGATAAGTCCGGAGTTCGGCTTCGATGCCGGCTTCGACGAGTTCTCGATGAAGTGGGACCTTTTCTGGGATGCCCCCGAGCTTTCGAGCGTCATCAGCAACCGGAACACGACGGCGACCGGCGACACCATTCTGGATGTGTTTCGGGGGCAGGGCCCGGTCGACCTCCTCAAAGGCACGCTTACTACCGGCTACGCGAAGTTCCTCGCGGAACGTCACGATGATGGGGCACACCACACTACCTCACGAACGGTCGAATGGTTGGAACAGAACGGCACGGAGGACGACCCGTTCTTCTATTTCCTGAACTACGTTGAACCACACCTTCCGTACGAACCGCCCGCGCCCTTTCTCGACGAGTACCTGCCTGACGGTGCCGACCCGTCACGCGTTTCGGACCTCAACCAGGACCCCTGGCAGTACGTCGCCGGCGACCAGGAGCTGACCGATGCGGACGTAGAAATATTCAAAGGCCTGTACGAGGCAGAGCTGGCGTATCTTGATACGCAACTCGAACGGCTCTACGATACACTTGCTGAACAGTGTATTCTCGACGAGACCGCCATCATTCTGGTCGGAGACCACGGGGAGAACATTGGCGAACACGGGCTGATGGACCACCAGTACTGCCTCTACGAGACACTGATTCACGTCCCTCTCGTCATACGATACCCGGAACTGTTTGACGAAGAGGAGGTTTCTGGACCCGTCGAACTCCGGGATCTGTATCCGACCGTTACAGACCTCGCGGGCGCTGAGCAGCCGGCCGATACGGACGTTTCGACACACAGTTTGGTTCCCCGGGACGGCACCGTTCCCGTACGGGACAGAGCAATCGCCGAGTATCTCGTCCCGCAGCCGTCGATGGATTCGCTCCGAGAGGCAGTGGAGTCGTTTGATGAGGCTGCGACGCGGTTCGATCGCCCGCTTCGAGCGATTAAAACAACCGACTGGAAATTCATCGAGGCACCGGACGACACTGAACTGTACGACCGCGATGACGACCCTACCGAACGGATTGACGTCGCATCGATACATCCGGACATCTGTGAGCTCCTCGGGACAGACCTCCGAGACGAACTCGGTCGCCTCGCTCGCGGAACGTCGGACAGCAATACCATCAGCGCGAATAAAAAAGAGCGCCTCGAAGACTTGGGGTACCTACAGTGACACTCGCCCGATTTATCATCCGAATAATAAAACACTCACAATTACGCCGGACAACGACCTGGCAGCGGACGACACACTCGACCGAGTCTCCTGACACATCAGAAAACATACAACAGATATGAACGAGCCACCCGTCAGTGTCGTCCTCCCGACGTACGACCGCCCAGAAATCCTCCGAAACGCCGTCAAGAGCGTTCAGGAGCAGACGTACCGTCACATCGAACTTGTCGTCGTTGACGATCACTCACCGACCCCGGCGGCGGACACGCTCAGTCCGCTCTCGTTCGACGAACTGACCGTCGAGATAATCAGACACGAGGAAAACAGGGGCGCAAACGAGGCCCGAAACACGGGAATACGTGAATCGACGGGCGAGTACATCGCTTTCCTCGACGATGATGACGACTGGGCCCCGTCAAAAATTGAAAAGCAAGTGGCGGTGTTCCGCGAGGCCAGCCCGGAGGTCGGTGTCGTCTACACGGGTTCCGAGTACGTGTACGACGATTACGTTCGAACGGTCGTCTTCTCGCTGGAAGGGGACGTCACCGAAGAGATGCTCCGCGGTCGCTCCCTCGGCGAATTCACCACCCTAATGGTACGCCGGGATGTCGCTATGGCCGCTGGGCTCCCCGATACAGACTTTCCGAGTTGGCAGGACCGCGACTGGCTCCTGCGACTGTCCTGTCACTGCAAGTTCAAAACCGTCCCCGAGGCTCTCACCACTCGGCGTCGCAAGACCGGAGAAGACAGCATCAGCGATAACTTCGAGGAGAAGCGCGACATCTCGTACCCACTGTTTATCGAGAAACACAGGGACCTCGCCGCGGAGTACGGGTGGCGATGTGAGCGGGCGTTCATGGCCGCGACGACCGAATCACTTGGACAGGAGGCACTGAAAAACGGATACTACGCCGATGCGAAAAAATACTTCCTCAAAGCGCTCCGATACCATCCCCTCGATAGATCACGGCTCGTGTACGCTCTGGTCGCATATGGCGGGAAGTACACCTACGGGGCGGCACACACGCTAGCCAGTCTGCTCCACCGGGTCAGGACGGATACCATCCACAAGTAGGAACTGACTAGTAATACCGCCGGTCGGCTCGCTACAGTTGCAATCGTGGCTTGAACTCACCCCCTCGCGCGCACCGTCTGTACAATTGTTTAATAACTCTCTTACTTTCATTCCGATAGTCTTGGGGACAGATAGTATGAAATTGGATGTCGAAAACGTCCTCATTTACGTCGACGACGCTGTTAGATACGATGCGATTGCGGACACGCTGTCTGATTTCGGGCCGACGCACAAGACCATCGCAGCGTCGACTCATACCCCGACGTCGTTTGGGAGTCTGCTGACTGGACTATTACCGCCGCGGAGCGGAATCCACAGTTTCAAACACACAGTCCCCCCTGACGTGCGGTCTGTCTTCGATATCGAGACATACGAGACGTCGATGGGGTCTGAGGGAGGGATGAACGACGGCATCGCAGACATCTTCGGCTCTCCGGCACGGACGACTATCGAGGAAGCGAGGCCGCCATTCGTCCACGTTGTCCGCCGTCCCGGTGGACATGCGCCGTACAATGGGTTCGAGTGGGAGCAGTACGAGTACGCGGACGAGACTGCCGCCGAATATTTCGACAGGATTTCGAATCAACCAGAACAAGCACGAATCGATTACGAGCGGGGCGTGGAGCGCTCGTTCGAGGAATTCCAGCGCGTCCTCGGTGTCCTGAAAGAGCGCGGGCTCGCCGACGACACGTTAGTGGTCTACACGAGCGACCACGGTGAACTCCTCGGCGAGTACGGGTTTTTCGGACACACACACGCTGCCACGCCCGAAGTCGTCTACGTGCCGACGACGTTCATCCATCCCGAGCTCGAACCTAGACAGGTCGACGGTCTCTTCCACCACGTCGACTTGGTGCCGACCGTCGCCGACGCGATGGCACAAGACGTCGACATCGGAGAAACAGACGGGGTTATTGAGGGCGCCGACCGCAAAACCGGATACAATCACCTCCGGCACATCCGGTACGGGACCCTTGCCGACCCGCTCGAACGTCTGCTCCAGATGACCGGCGGATTCGAGCGGACCATCCAGAGTCTCTGGGATGCGAACGGTGGTCACGTTTTCGTCGACGGGTCACACGTCACTGCCTCGCTCATTTACCTCGTCCTGTTGCTACAGAAGCCGTTCGGGAAGCAAGTCCGATACGGGAACCGCGTCCTCGAATCGTACAAGATGTTCACGCCCGGACACGCGTCGTACGGGCTCCCCGGGTTCGACAAGTCCGAGGCCCAGTCGAAAATCGACTTGATTCTCGAAGGCGAGACCGCCGGCAACGAACACGACATAGATGCAGCCACTGCGGAGCATCTCGAAGAGATGGGATATCTATAACGGGGACAGCGTTTCGGTAGCCATATTATAATTTTCACAGGGGGAGTCTTGCACACAGATATTGTGGCCGATAACACAGCGAACCACGCGTACAACCGACCGCCTCGGGGTGCACAAGATTGGGACGTACTGCTCAACGAGAACTTTTCGCGTATAGACGGCGACGTCGAGATTCGGGATACGGAGGAGAACCGCAGTCAGTACACACCGAAGACCGGTGCGAAGTACCTCGCGACGGATACCGGACAGGTCTATCTCGGCGACGGGAACGAGTGGCAGCGACGAGCCTCCGTCAACGTCGTCCGGAACGGTTTCACTCGGACGGCCGACGGAACAGTGATTGCTCCACCGGGCGAACTCCAAGCGGCAATCGATGCGACCGCGACGAACTCCAACTTCGGTCAGCAACCCACACAGACTATCAGTCTCGTTTCCGGACGAACGTATGAAATATCCGATACAATTACGCTCAAATCCGGTGTCCGGCTGGAGTGCAACGGCGCTAGAATCGTCCCCTCCGGCGATTTCAATGTTTTTGAGCTTCACCGTGAGACACAGCTAGTCCGCCCCCACATCGACACGCGAAACATGGACTGGCAGTCGATTCAAGTCCTCATCGGTACCAAGGAGTCCGACAAGCTAGAACCGTCAAACCGAGCCTGGGTACAGGACGCCTATTTGCTCGGTGAGCCGGGACGGGGCACTGGCTTGCAGTTTCGCGGACAGGACGGACCGTGTTCAATGCAAGCAGCCAGCGGTATACTCAATGGATTCGACACCGCACTGGAGTTCTACGCGGCGGGCGGCGACACCAGCGGCCAGGGCGACTGGTCGAACGGCAACCACTTCGAGGGCACTATTCGGAACTACCGTGTCGCGATTAGCATGCGATCGGAAGGTGCAGCGGTCAGCGGGAACACGGTCAGGGCGCAAGTACAGGCAAACAGCAAGCGGAGCGAATGGCTCCTGTGGATGGCGGATGACCCCCGAAGCGAACGGGACAGCGAGAACTACCTGATGAAGGGCAACACCCTCTTCGTGTATCCGTGGGACGTCAACAACTACAGCGCGAACAACCCCTACAGCTCTGATGCGGACCGACGGGCTCCGATATGGTATCTCGGGCGAGGGACCCGCTACGGGAACTCCATATACGATTTCAGTGGCCTGCTGGGAAACGAGTTCATCGTGAACAACTCCGACAACCCCGACCGAAACGGGATCTTCACCGCACACGGCGGAGAGGTCACTGGAACGGCACAGCTCCGGTTCAACCCCGCATACGACCGAAACGATAGTCGAAGATGGCACCCGGAGTCCGAGAACACCTGAAACCAGGGCCTTCTGGACAGCAGTCGCTACGAGTTACGTGATTCGTGGTGCCAGTTACGGCTGTCATTGCGCTGGTAGTTCGGCGGCTGGCTCCACTCCGTAGTCCCCGTCACATGCCCACCGTGGCCGGTGAGAATACCGTTCCTGTCAGGGGTGTCAGCGTTGTTGACGATGTACTGGTTGCCCATCAGGCCACCGAAATCGTACAGCGAATTCGCGTACTGCTTGCCCTTTCCGATGTACCACACCGGAGGCTTGCGGTCACTGCTATCGTAGTACGGGTTCTTTTCGTAATTGATGTTGTCCCAGGATTTCACCAGCATGGCGTTCCCCTTCTTGACGTAGGAGGAGTCTCCGCGCTGAGAGCTGGAGCGGGGGTCGTCTTCCATGTACCAGAGCCACTTACTGACTCGCGGGTTCGGCTGCGCCTGCAGACGGAAGGAGTTGCCAGTGACGGCCGCGCCTTCCGACCGCATCGAGACCCCGATTTCGTAGTTTCGGATGAGCCCCTCGAAGTGGTTGCCGTTCGACCAGTCGCCCTGGCCGCTGGTGTCGCCGCCCGCCGCGTACAGGTCTATCGCACGCTTGAACCCGTTGATAGTTCCGGTCGCCCACTGCATCGAGCAGGGGCCACCGCTTCCGCCGCGGAACTGGAGGCCCGTTCCGGCGCCCTTGTCGCCCATGAGGTAGGCGTCTCGGACCCAGGCCCGGTTCGCGGCCTCGAGTTTTGCAGCGTCGTCGGCACCGACGACGATTTGGGTTGAACTCCAGCCTTGGTTCCGGGAGTCGATATGTGGCTCTATGAGCTGGCTCTCCCGGTACATCTCAATGACGTCGAAGTCGCCGGAGGGAACGATTCTGGCGCCGTTGCACTCCAGTCGGACGCCGCGCCGTATTTTAATTGTGTCCGAAACGGTGTAGTTCTCACCCGAAACCAACCGGACGGTCTGGGTCGGCCGCTTGCCCCATTCGGCTCCGTTCGAAGCGTCGTCGATCGCGGACTGGAGGTCGCCGGGCGACGCGATTATCGTCCCGTCGTCGGCGGTCTTCGACCCCGTAGACGAGGGTGTAATGTCCCCGATTGGGTTCCACATGTCACCGTCTCCGAGATACACTGTCCCCGTATCCGTCGCGAGGAACTTCGCACCGGCGTTGGGCGCATACTGGTCCATGTTGGATTCGGCGTCCCGGTGTTCGACGTGGTTGTCGAGCTTCTTGAAGTTCTCGTTGAGCGGTACGTGCCAATCTAGCGTGCCCTCCGCGGGTGTGTTGTATCGTTCTGACATTGTTTTACTGGGTACCCCCGTACCCACCCATCCCATAGCCTTCGCTGCCGAAGTCGTCGGTCGCGGTCTCGGTCTCCGTCGGTGTCGGCGTCGCCGTTTCAGTCGGTGTGGCCGTCTCGGTCTCCGTCGGCGTCGCGGTTTCGCTCTCCGTTTTGGCCGCGTCCCGGAACTCGAACCAGTTGAAGTCGATACCGGAACCGACCGCCTTGACCTGGATGACGTGTTCGCCACCGGAATCGACCGTCACATCCGGAAGCGTCGCCGTCTCCCAGGTAGTCCAGTCGCCCGTGTTCGGGACAGCCACCGTGCCGACCCGGTCGCCGTCGATCGACACCCGCAGTTGCCTGTCGTCACGGGTCGTCGCCACGCGGACGTCGATGATGTAGGTTCCGGTCGGCACCTCCACGGTGTATTCGAGCCACTCACCGTCCTCGAAGTAGCCGACGTTGTACTCCCCGGAGACGTCCTGCGTCTGCCGGGTGTCAACGTCGGAGTCGCGGTAGTCGAGGTCGTACTCGCTCCCGGCGGTGGTGTCGTGGTACGCCACGCCCTCGCCCCCGAGGTCGTAGTTCTGGGCCTGCACCCGACCCGGCAGAACCGGGACGCCATCGAACGGCTGGTTGCCGGCGACGACGAACTCGGCCCAGTTGAAGTCGATGCCGGAGCCGACGGCCTCGACCCGGAGAACCTGCTGCCCGTCGGCGTCGATGTTTACGTCCTCCAGGGTCGCGGTTGTCCACGCCGTCCAGTCGCCCGTGTTCGGGACGTCGAGTGTTCCGAGCGTCTGCTCGCCGAGCGTGAACCGGAGCTTTCTGTCGTCCCGGGTCGTCGCCACGCGGACCTTGATGTCGTACTGGCCCGGCGAGACGTCGGCGGAGTATTCAAGCCACTCGCCGTCCTCGAAGTAGCCGACGTTGTACTCCCCGGTGCTGTCTTTGGTTTCCCGGATGTCGACGTCGGTGTCGCGGTACCCGGTGTCGTACTCGTTGCCGGCCGTCGTGTCGGAGTACGCGATGCCCTCCCCACCCGTGTCGTAGTTCTGGGCCTGGATACGGCCGGGAATCGTGGCGGGCGTCCCGTTGTAGGGGTCTTGCCCATCGACTCTCTCAAACTCGACCCAGTTGAACTCCACGCCGGAATCCAGCGCCTCGACCCGCAGCGTCGATTGCTGTTCGGTCGTTATTTCGATGTCCTCTACTGTGACGGTCTCCCACGAGGTCCAGTCGCCCGTCTTGGGAATGGTGATGGTCGCGAGGGCCCGGTCGCCAAGGAACAGTTCGAGTTGGCCGTCCGAGAGCGCCGACGCGACTCGCAGGCTGATATCGTACGTCCCCGGCGAGACAGTGGTCGTGTATTCGAGCCACTCTCCGGCCTGGAAGTAGCCGACGTTGTACTTCCCGGACTCGTCTCCCGTCGGTCGGATGTCCACGTCGGTGTCCCGGTTGGCGGACCCGTAGATGTTCCCGTCGGACGTGTCGTGATACGCCTCGCCTTCGCCGCCGATGTCGAAGTTCTGGGCCTGGATACGGCCCGGAATCGACCGGACTGTTCCCTCGTACGGAGACTGGGACTGCGTCGTGTTGCCGGTCGAGAGGGTCAGCGAGTAATCGCCACCGCTCCGACCGATGTCCATGACTTGCAGGTAATATGTCGCACTGGTAGAGAGCGATTCCGGGAGATACACGGGGGCCGCCGAACTCGCGTACGCCTGCGACACCAGTTCGCCGTCGGGGTTGAACACCCCAAGGGCAGCGGGCCCCGTGCCGGGGCCGGGTGTAAACTTGACCGTCACGTCCTCGGTGTCGGGCCGAAACGTGAAGAGGTCGGACGAGCTCGGAGACAGCGTCGTCGAGAGCGGAGACCCGACGTTGAGGCTGCTGACCGACTTCGCCACGCTGGCGTCTCCGGCCACATCCGAAACATCGACCGCGGCGAGCTGGGACGTCACTGCTGGCTCGCCGCCGTAGCCGAACTGTGCCGTCGAACTGACTGTGGTAGGACCACCTTTACCGGTACATCCCGCCAGGGACGCGGTGGCAATTCCTGCTAATTTCAGGCATGTGCGTCGGTCTACGACGGTCGTGTCCGTCGGCCTCCTGTCCTCCCGCGACACCTCTTCACTGTCGTGCGAGCGATTCTGTTCTTCGTTGGTCACACTCCGGTAATCTCTATTTACTATTTTATTCGTTGTTGCGGGTTGGGTGGCTTTTGAACTACTTGCCATCCCATTCAATATATCTTGCCATCCCATTCAATGTATCTTGCGTACCAGTACTGGAAGGAAATTACAAACGAAAATGACAGCCAAACTATCGAACGTCTGCCGATATTGCCGAATAGGTGCAGAAGTAGGAAGGAATTAACAGTAAGATATGGCAGAGTGCCCCGCTGGCAAATCCAGTTCCTGACTTGCTTACCGGGCCTCAGCCGCGTGGTTCCGGTCCGGCGACGACGCGACCTGTATTCCGAGTCAGTTCACGTAGCCGAGATGCTCGAGTCGCTTGCGGGCAGTCGCTCTATCCTGGTCGGTCGTGTCGGAACCAGCGGGATTCTCAGCGGTGATTTCCGGACGCTCGCCGCGCTCGTATGTCAACCACGGAACCGTGACCAGTCCGTCGGCGTACACCCCGCCCGGGTGTCCGTACTCCCGTATCGGCACGGGGAAACTCCGCTCACCGATGACCTGCCCGTGGTCCGCGGTGACGACTGTCTTTCCCGAGAACTCATCGAAGAGCCGTTCGACCTCGGGCAACACCACGTCGAGATTCTCCTTGAACGCACGCTCGACGATCTCGTCGGAGACGTCCAGTTCCCCGCTGAGGAGCTTGTACCACTCGAAATTGAGCCTGTCCAATTCGAAGTGCTCCTGTCCGGTCGGCCCGAGGAACGGGTAGTGCGGTTGGAGGTAGTGGACCAGCAGTCGCTTGTTGGGGTACCGCTCTTTCGCCTGTATCGCGGCTTCGGTCATCGTTTCTGGGAGGACCGTCCGGTACTCCTTGTCCCATCCGTCCTCCCTCCACACGTCGACGACGTCGTGAAACCGCGTCTCTACCTTGTCTCGATGCCTGTGCAACATCGGGCTTCCCGTTACGTACACCGTATCGAGGAACTCGCGCCCGTGAAAGTTCGCTCTGAGGAACTCCTTCGTGTCCGACGCCCTCGATTCCACCGACTCGAGTTTCCCGGGAAGCGAACTCTGCTCCTCGAACATGTCGTAGCGACACGCATCCAAAATGAGGAGGTGGTCCCAGTCCTTGGCAAAGACGTCGATGCCGTCACGGTTGTACGGCCACGTCCGTAGTCGGCGATAGTAAAGGCGGTTGACCTCTTGGAAAATCTTGTGTGGTTCATCGAGGCCGTGTTTCAACGACTCCAGCGTGTACATCTCTACTGGTGGGACCGCTGTCGGACGTATTGTTATACCGTCTAAAACCGGCTCACTTTGCTACCGTAATTCCGGTCCCACTACCAATCCGAATGCGATAGGCCGCCCCCAACCCGCCCTCGCCGTGCAGTGTCCGCGACCCGGAGGCGACGCCGCACGCTCCTGTCATTCCCCGGTCGGGTCGTCGATGCCGACCCGACACCGACGCTGCAGGGACTCCCTATCGCTTGCGAGACAGGACAGCGAGATGATGGTGTCACCGTTGAGGAGAGATGTCTGAAACGAAATGTGGTCACCCACCGCGGTCCCGCTGTAGAGCGCCCTCGATGTCCGGTAATCCACCGTTCCGGTCCGACTGAACAGATCGAGACTGCTGCTGTGGTGGTTGACTGTGACGTGGAATTGTATAGCATCGTACGTTTCTCGAAGCGAAGTTGCATCCGCTGGCGATATCTCCTCCGGTGACTGTCCAAGCAGCCCCTTGTGCTCGGACGAAACAGTTGTCCCGTCATCGTCAACGACGACAATCTCAGTCGTCTCCCCTCCGGCGATGCCGACGAACCGCTTTTGAACTATCTCACCTTGATTGACGAGCAGCAACCGATCTAACCAACGCGTACCCTGTAAAAACGGGAGGACGCCAGCAAGCACTGTTCGTCGCTTCATCGCCCTTTCCTCTTCTGTTCGCCGGGTCGACTGATCTGGATTGTCTGTCTCATTTTGATCACGCTAACGCATCGAATATTGATTCGAGGTTCTGCTTGACTTCCCAATTGAAACTAAACATGAGAGCCAGAGCCAGAGCCACATAGACTCCGATACCTACGAGAATTAACAGAATAAACTCCAATACTGGCGCATTAAGAGTCACCGTCTGATAGACGTAGGTCACTGCGGCTGCCATCCCAAGACTTGCCACCAGTGGATACGAAACCTCTCTGAGGACCCGAACCGGAGACGTTCCGACAGTCCGGGCAATAAGGTAGGTGTCTATCGGCATCATCGGGAAGATATAGATGCCCGTAATGACGGCTGCGGTACCCTCAATACCATACATCATCGTGGTCGGGTAGATGAATATCGCAATAAGGGTCACGCGTACAGCGGAGAGCTTGGCGATATAGTCAGGTCGCCCGACCGCCTTCCAGACCGGTCCCATCGTTGCACCCATTGAACGCAATAGCCCATAGATAGCCAGCAACTGCATTACTGGTATCATCGGCTGCCATTCAGGGGTAAAAAACGCCTCGACGAACGCGGGTGCGACTGCTGCGATACCCATCGCTGCTGGGAATGAAGCCAATGTGGTCATTCTAAGCGTCTGGAAGTATCCGGACCGCAGCTTCTCGATATCATTCTGTACTTTCGAATACGCCGAAAACGTCACACTTGAGATTGTCTGTGTGATTTCGGTCGCTGGCGCGTTTGAAAGCCGGTAGGCGAGTTGGTAAAACCCCAGTGCACTTGCCATGAGCGCCCAGCCGACAAACGCATCATCCCCTCTACTGTACAGGAAATATAGGATCGAGTTGGCCGTAACCCATTTGCCGAAACTGTAACGTTTCTTTGCAACATCAAGGTCAAACGAAGGCCATGGCCGGTACCCGTCTGCGATATATGAGACGAGAAACCGGGCGGCGTCGCCGGCGATGAATCCGATTGCCAGTGCATAGACGGTTGGCTCATACAGAGCTATGCCGACGGTGACGACGAAGTATGCCACCGCGCCGCTAACTCTGTAGACGAACTCTTTGTGGAAATCTAGACTCTTCTGGAAATAGACGACAGCAGGGTTTCGTAACCCGACAATAAACGGCGAAAGGGCGATGACTCGAAACAGATCGGTCGCCGCAGGTTCGTTGAACAACGATGCAATAAATGGGGCCCCAAGGAACAGGATCACGGCGATTACGGTCCCCCTGGCTGTCTCGATTGTCCAGGCCGTGTTGAGTTCGTCGTCGACGTTGTCCTCCTCGGCCTGTATCAGAGCGGACTTGATGCCCAACTCGGAGAACTTTTTGAGTGAGGAGAGTGTTAACAGCGCTATCCCCATCAACCCGAATGCACGCGGGGACAACAGTGAAGCAACGATGACTAGCAATAGCAACTCTAGCCCCCGTTCAGTGACGTTCATTATGCCAACCCAAACGCCACTCTTCACAGCCTGCTCCATAACATCATCACTGGCCGGGAGCAGCCGCTTTATCAGTCGTTTCAGTTTATCTAGCATTGTCGCTTAAACTCTCTGCCACGTATGTGATGAGCCAGATCATCAGGCCGATTGACCGACACCAGTTCGTTCTTCCGACTCAATACTCTGTATTGCTGTGCCTGCATAGGCTCTCCGTTGCTACATACTTTGGATACCATCTGTTTGTTATGGGCGGGGTAACCGTGACGCAGCCGAACTATCAGGGTGTATCCCGACACCTCTTCTCAGTGTCCGACTGTTTGAGTGGACTGGGATTTACTGTTTGTCAGCAGTGAGTACCTGTCCGCTTTCGACCATCGATTCCAGCGGGTTGTCATCAATTTCCAGCGGGAAATCGACTCGTCCGCACCGCCGGGCGGACTCCCAGCACCCGAATATAAGCTCCGTTGCCTGCAGTGCGTTGTCAGCTGAGAGTTCAGGTTCACGGCCTGTGGCAAGTGCGTCGACGGTGTCCGCTATGGCACGGTCAATATAGCTTTCAGGCCTCGCGTTTTCTACAGTGGCTCCCGGTATGTGAGCGCTGATCTTCTGCTTTGCAGCGTCGAATATTGTCTCGTTGGGACCATGCACGTCCTCTCCATCAGTGTCGAGTGTTGTCCAGCTGTTGCCAGTCCGGACCCGTAGCGGAACCTCGCCACCGATTTCTATCATTCCGTCTGAGCCCAGCAGCCGCATATGACAGTCGACAATACCACCGTCCCCTGTCGATGCAAGCCCATTGACACCGTTCGTATACCGCCATTGTGCGATGGCCTGATTCTCGTTGTGGGCCCCAAACTGCACGTTTTCCTCGCTGTATTCGATCCCAGCCATCACCCATTTCGACATCGTCTGGTCAGTGAAGTACCCACAGAGGTCAAACAGGTGTGACCCATAGTCGAATAGATTTTTTCCACCGAGTTCAATTCGCTCCAACGAGCCTATTTTCCCGTCTTCAAGCAGCGACTTGGCCTTCCGGAACGGCTTTCCGAACCGCCGTTGATGATTAAACGTAAGCTGGATACCAGCCCGCTTACAGGCCGATGCCATTTTTTTACAGTCCTCCCATCTCGTTGCCATCGGCTTTTCGCAATGGATGGCGTCCATTACCCCACTCTCAGCACACGTCATCACGACAGGTGCGTGGATGTGGGGCGGCACGCAGACGCTGACAATGTCGGGCTTGACAGCATCGAGCATTTTCTCAGTGTCCGTGTAGACGTTCCCATCCGGGAGATTCCATCGTTCGCCGAAGTTCTCTGCATTCTCCGGGACGACGTCAGCACAGGCGGTGAGTTTACACGAATCTAGCCGTTTGTACGCGCCTGCGTGTCTGTATGCCATTGCGAACCCGTCGGTATCCGGGTCGTCCGGATCTGCACCGGTCCCAATGACTGCGACAGTGTAAGTCATCGATGGAAGGTGGGATAGTAGCCTCAATAGTAGTAACCTCGTACTGATTTACTCAGGCAGTCCCCACCGACTGCCTGCTCTCTCAATCCTACCGTGACAATCTATCCGAAACTTCGGTATCATTCTACCAGAGAAAGGTATAAGCGCCATCTCGTCTGGTTTTAGCACACGAACGGTGTATTATATGACTCTTAACCACTCCGATTCTGGTGAATTCCAAGCAGGACAACCGGATGTCCAACTAACTACCCATTCACCCGTGGACTGACCACAGTCGATGCTTGGCTGAATATACGAAGCCCGGCAAAACCAATTGAGATTTAATTTCGGGATGTCTTCATATCTACCGTCGGTGAGTTCGTACCCAAATCACAAGGAGGTCAATAGGTGGGATATGCTGCAGCATGATTGACGGTATGGCCTGTTTACTAAAACGGTCTCCGTCATTGGATTCCTGGTAACGATGGACCAAAATAGTCGCCGACAAAGCGTAGCTACGGTCGCGAGGAGGACTATCTCACTATACTGATGTCTTCAGATGAAAAGACCAAGGAAATGCAGCCGGAGCAGGCGACTCGACGGACTATTCTGGCCCTCGTTGCGACTGGACTCTCGTTTGGTGCTGCAGTGCTGATGAAGCGGGAGATGCTGTATCGTGGGTACGGTGAGGATGGCTATGGTGAACAGGGCTTCGGCGAGTAACTAGTACTGAATCTCTGCCAACTTTCTCTAACGAAAGAGGTGTGACCAGCAGCTGCTAGCTTGTCTAAATTCGGAGCACCGAAGCAACACAGAGTAACGTTATCCTGATCGTTCTGGAGATTGTGAAGGTCGATCAATATCCGGTACCCCGCCCCTGCCTTCTTGGTGGTGGGTGTGATCGAGGAATCCTCGAAGACGCCCAGCTGTCTTTGCAACAGTACTACCCGCTTCTATCATGGTCGCTACTGGGGTTATTCTGACGTAATTCAGCGGGTCAAATGCCTCACAGAAAATGTTCTTGAGCTGATCCGCTCGTGAGACGTTACACTTTGACCAGTAGTACGGACTCTTCGTTTCGAGTTTATACTGTTTCTTCCAGTAGTCGGTAATAGATGACGCGTATGGATGGTCGACAACGAGTTCGGGATCGTATCGAATATCAAACTCGCTTCTGACTCGCCTGGCGAGTTCTTTTTCTTCGTGACCCCACCCCATTTCTTCGTCCCACCCACCGACGGTCTTGAACACGTCTCTATGGACGCCCATATTACACCCCCAGAAGTGATCGACGTAGCAAGGGTCGGCCCCCCAGTCGTAATGGGCGGTGAAATGGCGGGCAAACACATCATCTACCGGGTGGATGGTTCGACCGGCGTACGCCGCCTCTGTTTCGAGGACATCGTTGGCTTTTTCAAGATATCCTGGCTGGGGTCGAGAATCGTCATCGAGAAACACTATCTTGTCGCTTGAAGATTGTCTGATCCCCTCATTACGGGCTTTGGTCACCGGGCTCTTATCACATACGATAACCTCAAAGTCATCGAACGTCTGGTCTTCGAGGCACTGTATCGCTTCAATCTCATCTCGCGGCTTCAATGTCGCGATGACAACGCTGACCGATACCATGTAATTCCTTCTATCAACTTGCTCTTGCCTCGAAGATATTAGTATATCCCACCTGTCATTAGTAGGCAAGGCATTCACCCGTCTGGCCTACGTCGCCATGGCTGCAATGACTGCCTGCACCCACGATACAACTGCGTAAATGAACACCACAAACCCACCCATGGAAACCCAGCGTAGTCGCCTGTGATTTTTCGGTCGGACGCCATCTGGTTTGCTGAGCTCGACTGCAAAGAGAAAGCCTGCGTAGCTGAGCAGGTAATACAACAACAGGTTCCAACGACCGATAAATATCATTCCCCCCAACGCTAACAATAGCCAGACGACAAAAACCCCCACAAACTGTCGGGCCCATCCAGCGCACATAGCCAAGTCAATACACGTCTTCCTGTTTTGTTATGCTACTACTAGAGCGTACTATCGGACGATAATCTGAATGGTGCTTGCAATGACAGTCACCGTATCGGCAACTGTCGACACACAATGTTCCAACCGGGAGCCCCGTCAATGAGCCACAGGAAGATTGCTACCGATAGGAGCAGTACTTCGAAAACAATTGCACAAATAGTGCTGGGATTCGCCATTGACTCACGGCCACTAAACAAGGAAGATGGGGGGCAACGGGGCAGAAACCTATGCCTGGGGATGACTCAGATATGATTGTTCCACATACCCATTCTGTGGTAAGGTAATGTGTATCCAATGTTGAGAGCGCTATGTAGCTAGCTGACAGGTACTTTCATAGCCACATCAGTTATCATCCGTACTGATGGATCTATCGAGAGATGTTCCCACCACCAGAGGCTAGGGTGGCCGTTTCTTCTGCAAGACGCTGCTCTGCAGCATCCCTGTCTTCAGGATATCCAACGTCGACACGCCACCCATTGAGACGAACGGCGTCGATTGTTCTTCCGCTGTCCATCAGTAAATCAATGGCATCGCTGAGTTCGTACTCGCCGCGATCAGAGGGCTGAACAAGGCTACAAGCTTTGAATATTGCCGGCGAAAACGTGTAAAAGCCGGTCATGACCAGATTAGATGGCGGATCGTCCGGCTTCTCTACGACATCCGTTATTTCACCGTATTTATTGGTCACGCAAACGCCATATCTAGACGCTTCGTTTTTCGGAACCTCCTCTACTAGAAACGCGCAGTCGACGCGTTGTTCCTGTTGTCGTTGCACGACTGTGTCGAGGTTCCCCCGAAACACATTGTCTCCCAGCATCAATATAAAATCGTCTTCAATTTTCGGCTCGGCCTGCAACAAGGCGTGCGCTAGCCCAGCAGGCTCCTCTTGATGGACGTATGTTACCGGGACACCATCGTACGAGCTACCGTAATAGTCGATAATCTGCTGTTGACGATATCCGACGACGATAACAAACTCATCTGCATCAAGTGAAACAAGTTCGTCAAGGCAATGAGTCAGAAGCGGTTTTCCGTCTACCTCAACTAACGCTTTCGGGAGGTCATCAGTCAGTGGCTGAAGTCGTGTTCCCTTCCCGGCTGCGAGAACTACTGCTTTCATCACTCACACGCTTTCCCAGATGCCACATTGTAATATTGCTACTAATCGGAACCTGCCATCGGTAGGCGAACCGCACATTCTTTCGGCTAGTCACGCTGTTCAGCTATCGGCGTAGATCTCGAAGTGAATCCGAGTGAATAACAATGAACTCTTCTTCACCGAGTTGCGACTCATGCTCCGGCAAAAATATCAACTGTGAATCAGTCGAGGATTTGACAACGGTGAGTTCCTCCATCTCGTAGCCCAAGTCTGATTCCCAGTCTGGGTCCGTCGCTACTTCTTCCCACTCCTCTGAGGTCATCATTCAGCTGCCACTCCATTCAAACATCCTGACCTTGACAGACTCAACCACCTGTATGTAAACCACGAATTCTGACCCCGCCCCCAAAGCCCTAATCTCAGATTAAGACGATGTTTAAACTTCCTCTCTACTGCGCTGACATTGAGCATATCTCGGAAAGGAGTAATTACTATATTAAAGATTGCGCCCCTATACACAGCACTCCTTTGCCATTTACAATTCATTTACTTACCAACTCATTCTATGAATTTGTGCCTATCAAAATCTCTGAAAACAGACTAATTCCTGATGGTAGGGTTAAATTACTTTAATATTCGATAGGACTTCACTGGACAATGACATTGTTTTACGATGTATATGAGAAATGAACGCTGAGCGAAGCCACAGATTCACCATCGGAGCAGGATGAATCAAATACCTTCAGGCACATTTGCATCAATACCATCCTGTATCTGCGGCTCCCCGTCTACGATCCTATACTTACTTCTTGGATCGTTACGCCCGAAGCTCGAAACCGATGGAGCCCTCTCAAATGCCATTACGAACCTTAGCCCTCCTCGACATCTGAGCTATATGATCAGCTACCACCGTTCCACGTCCGTCTGGGGTGGTAAGCTCTGCCATGCCAGAATAACACGACTATAACAATACACCCCTGCGGTTTAGACACTGATGGAGAGGGCAGTTACCCGACACCCACAACACCGGCCCAATCCTTACCACCCCCCTCAGGGACGCTCGTGCCCTGTATAGTCGCTGTCGACTCGGATCGCTCTCTCCACTTTGACAGTGAGCCGGAGCGGCTTCGGTCACACCGTTCTTTCCGGCTCATTCCGGTCTCGACTTTTTAACTATGACAACTGGATTCTAACCCTTTGCTAATGATTCACTGATTCTCCTGACTAACTGTTGAGATACTGCTGACCCTTCTCGAGTTAAATTGTGTGATGGGAAAGCCTAGATGTCCAGTAGACACTGTACCAGAAGTCATGACCGAGAAACGGGCATTATGATATCATTCAGATATTCACCTAGAAGTTGGCTATAGGAGTGCTTATCGAGTAGCTATAATCATCGAAATTCTGGGAGTTTATAACAAATATATGATGGCTCGACACCAGTATCCCTCAGCACATGGATAACTAGCAAGTGTCCAGAAGAAGCCGACTACCTCATATATGAACTCAATTACTAAACTGTAACAGTTAGACGTAGCGGTGTATGCCGGAACATATCTCCGACAGCGAAATGGAACGGATTTCGGAATTCGCGAGCACTCCGATGTACAAACGGTCGCCCGACCAGTTACTGCCGGATGGTGCGGCCGACGACGAAGAATAACACACCCCTGGGGGGTGTTTCTCAGTCAGCATACAATCCCACTCACGGCTCACCGATATCAAAGGACTTGTTGTTTTTCCCTCGCCGTCTGGAGACCCCGTGAGTAATAGAAAGCACGAGAAACGAACTTATGACGACTAGTCCGATAACTAATGGACTAATCGCACCGAGTGGAGGCACACCGACGATTGCTGCTATGAGTAAAACGGCGTTCAACAGGGCCACAGCGCCATAGTACTGATACCATTTTGACTCGTTATCGCCATTGCTGATGAATGGTTCAACTTCTGGAGCATCCTCTCGAAGAGCTATCTCACCCGTATCAGCGTCATAGGTTATTAGCCCTGCCTCTTGGAGCTTTGGAGCATGAGTCTGATACAGCGAGACGTACACCCGCTTTCGCGCCTGTGAAGAGAGTTCTTCGACGGTTGTATCGTTTTCCCACGCAGCCAGCTCCTCAGCTAAATCGGTTAGCTGGACTGGCTCTATTTGCTGGCGTAGATAGTACAGTGTATATCGACGCCTAGAGCTGCTGAGGATATCGAACATTTGGTCGCGTGAGAGCTCTGGTTCTTCCTCTACCATCGGTGCACTCATGACCTCGGTTGCTGCGTTGGTTTATGTTCAGGCCGCGAGAGCGACATATATACACGAAACCCGGGGTACCGTTTTGTTACACCCCCGTTACCCTCTAATTCCCGAGTAAGAAATAGCTACTCGAATGGCGTACTGGGCTTTTGTCTTTCACCGACGGGTCACAGTCGGTATCTAATCCCTGTGTTTATGATGTGGAAGTATTGACAGTACTACACGAATGCCTCACAACAGCAGAGAATAAATAAAAATAGATATGCAGGCGAAAGCGCAGTACGGTGAGTTATTGTCCGATCCGATATAAGTCGCGGTGTCACACTACTAAACTCTGGGTCTACTTCTACTAGTATATGTACAAATATTAGCACTACGCTATCGGATTCTAATGAGGATAGACGGAAACTACGTAGTGTCCTATTAATAATATATCCTGGTTATACGATATTGGCTCTGTCAGTTGATTTACCAAGTCACCGAGTGGGGATTTGGCGAGGCCAGTCTGAAAGCACAGCCGCACCTGTGATAGTAATCTCAAGAATAGTCTGGCCTAACCTCTGTGAAATCTGGAGTAGTTCAGTCCGTAATAGGATATATCGCCAACTATCGAGCTAAGAGCGTGACTGCTCAATATTCTTTTTCAAATTCGGATATCCTCTTCTGCGGCTACTGTACTGCTCTCCCGCTCGTCTTGCTGGCGTGCTCTCTTGCCGGAGGCTCCTCATCATTTCCTCAATTAAGAACTAGTAGGAAGTTGATAGCCGGTTACGTGGGCGTGATCTCGATTGTCTCGCTGTCTCGAATCCGAATGGTGTACCCACTGTATGTGAAACTGATCTGAATGTCGTCGGTGGACTGCCCTGCGACAAGTGTGTCGAGGGCATCCGGGTCGATTTGATTATACAGCGGCGGGAGACTAGTTTCCGTTACGGATTCTTTAGCTGCTATAGCGGTAACAATCGCTTCACTCGGTGATTCGTACTGGTTTGCCCAAAAGACCGTTTCTGTCTCGTTCCACTCCAAACTCATTGTTCTTTGTATGAACCACTCCCGTATCAGGATATACTCTATCAGACTAGCAAACTCAGATAACAGATGCTATCTATCTAGATGCTGTGCCGTTCTCTCTTCGCCAAACAACTCCTCAAGTAGTTTCCGGACAGCTACCCGAAGGTGGTGGCTGAACGTCGGCTGTGATATATCGAGTGTATCAGCGATTTCCTGACCGGTCTTGTCCCGGGGAGATTGATAGAATCCGCTATAAAAGGCTGCAAGCAGGACCTCAAACTGCCGAGGGGTTAGCTGTGCTGTCAGTTCTGAGTAGAATGACTCGCGGGTTTGGACACTACGTTCCCGCTTGTGACGGCTGACGAGTTCGATGTCCGGACATGAACGCCGTAACTCAGCAATGAGTTGGCGAATATCGACAGTCTGTGGAACCTCAATCTGAATCTTCAGCGTCTTCCCATCAGACTGGATCAATTGCGGGGCTCCTCCTTGTTCGGCGACTGTCAGTGCGAGTTGTGTACCCGAGACTGTCGCTTCGAACAAACTCGTATCTTCTGTGTCGGTTAGACACTCTATTCGCTCAATCCGAGGGAGGGTATCCAAGCACGCTTGTAGATCTTCTGAGGGAGCGTCAGTGCTGAAAAACACGATACAGCTGGCATCTCCCTGTGGGACGATCCCCTCGAATGATATCTCTGCATCGACGACGCCCGCGATCCGATGGAGGATATCATCGGATTCGGTTGCTTCCAGTTGAAGCTCGACAGCCCGATCCGCGACGAGCCCTTGCTTCGTCTCAATGCTGTTAATGGCGTATCCAACCGTCTCACTCACTTCCTCGAGTACTGACTGTGTCGGCAGATCGAAAACGTTCGGCGCTTTCGCGTACACAGTCAGGATCCCATATGAGAGCTGCTGATAGCTGAGTGGAATACTGACGACTGATTGGAACCCGCGTTCCAGTAGCCGCCGCTGCCACCCCTTCCCTCTGAGCCCGTCCGCGATGTTGTTGTTCAGCGTCTGCTCGTTCGTCCGGGCTGTCTGGACTGCTGGTGGAGGCGGTGTTTCATTCGAAGGTGTGCGGGATTCTTCCAGAAAGCCACGGTCGGTTCCTGCCCACGTCCGTGGCGTGACACGGTCAGTATCGGATTCGTATTCACCGATCCAGGCAAACGAACAGATGTCGGACGCGACTAACTGGTCACACACTGCCTGCTCTATCTCTGAGCGACTGTCTGCCCTGAGCACTCGCTCGTGAATTTTCTGACTCAACTCTGTCAACCGGTTCATCTGCTCAAGCTGCACCGTCTGTTGCTCCAGATCGCGTTGCCTATCTTCCAGTTCCGTCTCGTAGTTCAGCCTATCGAACGCTGTTCGAATAGTTGCCCCGAGGAGTTCGGTAATTCGACGAGTCTGGGTATCGAACTCGCCGCCGATTGTGTCGCCCGCTCGAAGTACCCCATGGTCACCCAGCGGGACAAAGACGGCTTTTCCATCAGTCGTCGTGCTCTCGCCCGATTCCGAGGCCGAGTTCTCGTCGCAGATTATAGTTTCCTCGGTAAAGAAGGCCGAACTTACGAAGCTATCACCGTCTGCTGGGATAGCCTGGTGTTCCTCGGTCTCCGTCGTCGAAAGCGGGCGAAAAGTGTTCGTCTCGCTGTCGAACGCGTACAGCACAACCTCAGGGAGACCGATGATATCACGGGTCCGCGAGACGACAATTTGCGCGGCTTCCTCCTCTGAAGTCACGCCCAAGAGGTCTGTTGCGGTTTCGTACAGCTGTGTAAAGCCCATCTCAGCCCGCTGTGTCTGTAATTCGTTTCCGATCCACTTGCTCAGCAGGTCCACGAGCGTTACGTCCCAGTCCGAAAACCCGGTCCCGCTCGTCCCGGACCCGTAGAAACAGAGCGTCCCATAGATACTCCCACCCACAGTGAGTGGCGTGCCGAGATACCGATCGACTTCGTCATCCCACATGTGGTCTCGACTATCGTCGCCGCAGTCGGCAGCAACGTCAGTCATCACGACCGTCTCCCCGTCTTTGATAGCTTTCGCGCAGGGGGTTTCCGACAACGGAATCGTTCCGCCTGAAAAAATCGTTTCCTCTGGTGTCTGGAGCACCTCGAAATCGTATTCCATTCCATTTATATGAGAAAGTGTTGCGTACTCGGTTCCAAGCACGCTGCGGCCGACTTGCATGAGGTCCGCTATCTGTTCTTGTAGCGCCCCGTCCCGTGCTGTGAACACTTCGGTAATCGTCCGCAGGACTTCCTCCCGCATTTCGAGTTCGGCACGTGTTGCAGTTGAATGGAGCCCATCGGCGACAATCTCAGCAAGCTCTGTCAGTACTGTCTGCTCCGCCTCGTCAAACGCGAAGGGTGTGTCTGCGTATATCGAAATTACGCTCTGTACTGATCCTGTGTACTGGATCGGGAGAACGATCATCGACCGGAACCCGTACTCCGATGCAAGTTCCTGCCATGGCTGGACAGACGAACCAGTCCTGATATCAGACGCCACCTGCTGTTCGCCGGTTTCGATTGCGTGGCCGAACGGTCCGTCATCGAACACTGAGCGGTCATAGCGAGAGAGCATCGCTTCGACGTATTCGAGTGCGTCGCCACCGCCAGCGGTGGGAACGACGTCGCCTGACTCGTTTTTTTCACCGATCCAGGCAAACTGGTAGGCATCCGAACTGGTCAGGATATCACAGACAGCCGCTTTGATCTCGTCGGCTGTTGACGCCCTCAGCACCTGGCGGTTTATTTCTCGGAACAGGGAATTGATCCGCGACAACCGCGCTGTTTCCCGTCGGAATCGGTACGATTCGACTGCGTTCTCGATTCTGTTTGTGAGTACTGCGTACTGTTCTGGCCCACCACCTTTGACGAAATAGTCGGTGACGCCGGCCGAAACCGCTTCGCTGGCGAGTTTCTCGCTCCCTTGGCCTGTCAACAGGATGAACGGGAGGTCTCCGTTAGACCGTCGTACCGTCTCTACGAATTCAATCCCGTCAGCTTCGGGCATCTCGTAGTCACTGACGATACAGTCGATCGACTCGGAATCGAAGTAGCTGAGGGCATCATCGACGCTTGCGGCCTCAATTACCTCGATACGGTCGTTCTCGTGTTCCAGCAGTTCTGCCGTGGTTTGCCGGAACTCCCCATAGTCATCAACTAACAGCACCTTGATTTTCGGGGCTTCCGTCCCACTATCCGTTGGTGCCGGTCCAGTTTCACCGGCCAACTTCCGCATACTACACTACTTACGCGACAGCCCGTATAAACGTTTGACTTGGTTGCAACGCAGCCATTGTTCTGCCTCTGCTAGTCACTGTCTCCCTTGAGAAACTCGGTCCAACCCGAATCAGTAGGTAGTTCATACTCTTACAAGCATACAAACACTACGCTCTCCGAACCAATGATTCCTGACCCGAGTTATTAGAAATCTATATATTCTAATAGTTTTGTACCTTGAATATCTTCTCGTCGATATGCTATCGTACAGATATCAAATGTGGTAAGAAACGGTCTGTATTGGGATTGAATCAAACCTGGATTTAGCTCTGTAAATATCGACTACATAATAATATGAGAGAAATACCAGATAAGAATGATAACGCATTTACTAGCATATGTGTAATAATAATTCCATTTGCGAATAATTCTCCTCCCCCACTCATATTCGTCTATGACCAAAGTACACACTGAGGGTGTGTAGACTATCGAAGTTAGGGCTCACGTACACTGTGCGTACACCAGGCGTCAAAAACTATTACTGAACAGGCCGAAACGACTGAACAATGGCTGTTGACTCCGGTTGCAAAGTAGATGCGGTTATCGATAAGTACGGGCTGGCGTCAGCGGACCCCGTCTACGAGTCCCTTGACGATGGCCTGCTCGCACGCTGGACAGGCGCTGATGACCGGACCGAAATGGGGTATCGGTCGTTGACAGCGTGGTTCAACAAACGACTCCTCAAACAGGTGTATACTGAACACGGTCGTGAAGCCCTTGATACCCGTATAGACAGCGACTACGAGACGTTATGTGGCGATGACGACTTACAACGGGACGAACTCATCGAGCGACTGCAAGCTACAGGCATCCCTGGTGCGTCGCTCCATGATGATATGGTGTCGTGGGGGACGATGCGAACACATCTCAACGACTGTCTGGACGGTGAAAAAGAGCCACAGAAGGCGACAACTAACTGGGAGCGCGAGAGCGTGGCAACGGCCAAGACGGTTGTCGAACAGAAGGCCGAAACGGCACTGTCATCGCTCGCGAAGAAAGGCGACATCGACGGCGGTGACACCGCGGAGATTGAGGCCCAGATACAACTTGGATGTCCAGACTGTCCGACCCGCGTTCCGTTCGCTGTCGCACTTGAGCGTGGGTACGTCTGTAAGCAACACCGGAGCGCGAATCTGTCAGCACACAACTCATGACTTGGAACATCGACATCGAACGAATCGCAGGTATACTTGATGGGTCGGCAACGATAGCGCCGGGAGTAAACGTCGTCCGTGGTTCGAACTGGCAGGGGAAATCGAGCTTCATCGAAGCAATCAAAACGGCCCTTGGCACCTCCACAGAATTGACCGAAGGGGCAGAAAGCGGGACAGTACATCTAGAAACACCGACAGGCGTCTATGACGTGGCGCTCACCCGTGAGAACGGTACCGTCGCCCGACGCGGTGAGCCATACCTCAGCGACGAGTACGACGTGACACGCGCTGAACTGTTCGCGTGTCTGGACGAGCGCAACGAAGTCCGCCGTGCCGTCCGGGCAGGAGAAAATCTTGAGGACGTGCTGTTGCGGCCGCTCGACTTCCAGAATATCGACGCACAGATCGAGACGTTACAGCGAGAGCGCGAACAGATCGAAACAGAACTTACGCAGGCACGCGAGGCGAAAAAGCGGATTCCCAGTGTTCAAGAGAAAGTGACACGGCTAGAAAACGAAATTGAAGATTTGCAGGCCAAACGTGAGACGATCGACAGTGAGGCAGGAAGCGACGACAGTTCGGAGTCGGTCCGCCGTCAGCTCAGCCAAGCACGAACTGAACAGAATCAGGCGCAAAACCGCGTCGAACGACTTGAGCAGAGTATCGAGCGGACGGAACAGCGTCTTTCGGAGCGCCAAGATGATCTTGATGCTCTCGAAATCCCGGAGTACAATGACGTTGCAGACAAACTTTCGGAGGCGAGGGAGTCCCTCTCACAAGTAGAGCGAGACGCCGAGGTACTCCAGTCCGTCTACTCCGCCACCGAAATGGTACTCAGTGAAGACCGACTGGACCTGCTTACCGAGGTGGAGCGTGATATCGACGAGGACACCGTTGCCTGTTGGACATGCGGCAGCGAGACAACACGAGCGGACCTGGCTGACCGGCTGGACGCTCTTGGGAGCGAACTCACGGCGCTTCGCGCCCAGAAGGAGACCTACCGAGATACTGTCGAGGAACTGGAAACACAGCGCGAGGAAATCAGCCAGGCTCGCCAGCGAAAAGCCGATTTAGAAGAAGACATCGCTGAGTTGAAGACGACGCTGGCCGACCGGAAACAAAGCCTCGATGCAGCCAGAAGCAGGCTCGAAAAGGCCCAAGGGGACGTGGAGCGGCTTTCCGATCACGTTGATGCGGCCGTGGCGGAACTTTCGGATGTCGAAAGTGAGATCAAGTACCGCGAGGCCGAACTCGAAGACACCGCCGACGAACTGGCGCAACTCGAAACGAGAGCGGCCCGCGTCGACACGCTCGAAACCGACCTCGAATCCCTTCGTGACGACCTCGCGGAACTCCGGGGCCGAAAAGACCGACTCAAGCGTGAGGCACGGGAAGCGTTCGATACGGCGATGCAGGACATCCTTTCCCGATTTGGGACGGGGTTCGAAACGGCTCGACTCACCGCTGACTTCGATATTGTGGTCGCTCGCGACGGTCAGGAAGCGAGCTTAGATGCCCTCAGCGAGGGGGAACTCGAACTTATTGGCTTTGTGGCAGCGCTGGCCGGCCGCCAGTCGTTTGATGTTGGCGACGCTGTCCCGCTCTTGCTCGTTGACGGCCTTGGCGGTCTTGACGATGACAATCTGCACACCCTTATTGAGTACCTACAGCAAGGAACGGAGTATCTGGTGTTCACTGCGTACCCGGAATACACTGCGTTTGACGGACGCGAGATCGACCCGACCCGGTGGACTGTTGCGAACGAAAAACAGGCTTCGGCTGACTAGTCTCGCTTAAGTCGGAGTGTCCGCACCACCGACGCTGATGCCTTGCTTGACTGCATACCCTGTTGTTCAAGACCGGAATACCTCTCTAAGAGTATTTTCAATTTTAGGATAATTATACAAAAATACTATCAGTGGTAGGGTTGTTCAACAATCAGATGGCGACCATTCGGGTAAAAGATTGGACGAAAAATAAATTGAGGCAAATACGGAACGCGGAGTCACACTCGTCGTACGATTCGGTCATCAAAACACTGCTAAAAGACCGCAAACTCGCAAAGTACACCGACGACGCCTCCAATACAGCGACAAGCGAGTCCGGACAGCCACAGGACGCCGACATCGACAAGGCGTTCGACGATCTGACTGTGCTGGCGGAACTAACCGGGAGCCACGACGACGTGTTATTCCTGTGGTGTCCGAACTGCGGGAACGAACTCGTCCATCTCACGGTCGAGCAACCGCTTGGCCTCTCCGTGTTTGAGATGGAGTGTCAGCGATGTCTTACCCATCTCGACAGTCACGCCATCGTCGCTATTGAACTGCGGTATCCCATCGAACAGAAGATGATCGAGGGACAGCTTCAGACGGACCTCAAATCCTGCGTGATAGACTACTGGGACCGGACACTGGAGGCGGTGGCTGACGGGACGCTCGAAGCAGACACCTCTGCCGCCAGTCTCGTGTGGCAGTTCGACCAGTACTACAAGCAGTTTACCTGGGACTGGCCGACTGACGTTCCGGCTGTCAGCGTTGTCCCCGGCGTCACGTATCGCAATACCGTGACTGACGAGCGAATCGAAGCCGTCGAAGCCGTCACCGAGAACCGGAACGCGATGGATTCGTACAAAGTCAGACGGTACACTGTAGACGGCGATGTCCTCTCGGATCGGATAGACAGTAGCACGATTGTCGACTGGGTTGTCAACCGTGAACTGGTCATCACTGAGCAGTCCGTGGAAACGACCAAACCGGCGACGTAAGGGACCTTGGTGCCGCGTGCTTTATTTTATCGCTGGTGTATGTGGCGTTCCTCTTAAAACGCCCCGTGGTTTGCTGGATGCTGATCTGAGTGGGGGTACATTTTCGCCTCGAAGTACCCCTCCCTCGCAGTCCTAAATCTAAAGATTGGACAATATTCTGAATATTATGGTCTGTACGGTCGGCAATAAGTGCGAAAAATATCTTGTCTTGGTTATTGGGCCGCTTATAATATGTAATAACCTAAGGTAATATATAAGGTGTATCGAGGCTACTGAAGACACTCATGACGTTTGTCGACAACAGTTATACGACATCAGTGACCTCTTTTCTAGCATGATTAGGCTGGTTGGATGCATGCGTTTCACTAGTTGCATCTCCGTGCATATCCAGAGTTGCAAGCGAGGGAGTGACCTGTGAGCAAAGCGACGCACCCTCACACGCTCAAACTCCCGCGTGAGGAACACGGATTGGCGACCTCGAAGGCAGCGACCAGACGGATACAGGGAATCCTTCCGGTGTTTCTGGAGAACAAGATCACGGAGGCGGAGGCCAATGGACTGGTCGTGCCGCTTGATGGCAGCATCGAATCGACGGTTGCGGCGGCGCTAGCTGTCGACGGTATCGGGGCCGACTACGTGACCGGACTGGTGATGCCGGTACAGCTAAGCGATGAAGGGCCTGCCCGGACGGCTGAAACCGTCGCGTCGCTGCTGGATATCGACTGTCACCGGCTCAACCTGCAGCCGGTACTGACGGCGTTCCAGCGGGTCGTCGGTGAAACCGGTGAGCCGACCGACGACCTCGTGGCGATGCAAAACGCCGGCGAACGCTTCCGGATGGCGTGTAAGTACTACGTCGCAAACACCAGAAACGAACTCGTCGTTGGGACGGTCTCCCGGACTGACCGACTGCTGGGTTCCGTTGCGAAACACGGCGAGAACGGCGTGGACCTGTCGCTGTTTGGCGACCTCTATCGAACTGAGATCGAGGCCCTTGCTGATGCGCTCGCGGTTCCATCGAACCTACTCGACCAGTCTTCACGTTTAATGGAGCACACTGGTGCAACTGATGCGGCGGAGCTGGGCATCGACCAGCGAGACCTCGACAGCATCCTCCACTTCGCGATTGATAGGGGCTGCTCCGCGTCGACAGTGGCCGACAAAGTCGGTGTTGGCGAATCTGTCGTCGAGCGAACGATTCAGTGGTGTGCCAGTACGCGCCACAAGCGACACACGCCACCAAAGCCCTCGATGGATAACTGATACTCTCGGCTGTCTGTCTGTGGCGTCTTTCGCCACCCAGGGGTCGCAAATCTCTCACAATATGGACGGCCAACAGTATGAGCCACACCGTGGTATTTCTGTGAGCAAAGCAGTTAACAGCTATACTCCGCGATTCTCACATCCATGCAGGCCGACCCCAAGGAGATAATCGATATCGGCGACAGGCTACTGTCGGAGTATCCTGAACTGTTTACTGAGCAGTACGAGACAAACACTCGTCTCGTTCAGCGACTTGCCAGCGTGGATTCGTTTGGTACACAAACCCGACTCACCAGATACATCACCCGCAAAAAACGGACACGGAACGGCTCGCAAAGCTGAGGTCACTACGAAGCACACGCGCCACACGGAGCGCCACACGTCTGTGGCCGGATTGTCTGCACTCGGCGGCCATCCCGATATGAGGACCTTCTTTATGTAGAGACCGTCTTGCAGGACGTATGTTACTCACTGGGACTGTCGTTGCGGATTCTGAGACCGTCCTGCAGGACGGAGCGGTCGTCGTTTCCGGGGACCGTATCGAGGCCGTGGGCTCCCGGGCCGAACTCGAATCGCAGTACGCTGACCACGAACACCAGTCATACGACGTGCTGTTGCCGGGGCTCGTCGGTGGCCACATCCATTCCGTACAGAGTCTCGGCCGCGGCATCGCCGACGATACGGAACTACTCGATTGGCTGTTCGACTACATTCTGCCGATGGAAGCCTCCCTCACGGCCGAGGAGATGGAAGTCGCGGCGAAACTGGGCTATCTGGAGATGATCGAAAGCGGGACCACGACCTGCATTGACCACCTGTCGGTCGCTCACGCGGACCGCGCCTTTGAAGCGGCGGGTGAGATCGGCATCCGCGGCGTGCTCGGGAAGGTGTTGATGGACCAGCGCTCGCCCGACGGCCTGCTAGAGGACACACAGGCCGCACTGGACGAATCTGAGCGACTGATTCAGCAGTATCACGGTGCCTATAACGACCGGATCCGGTACGCTGTCACACCCCGTTTTGCCGTCTCGTGTAGCGAGGCCTGTCTCCGTGGGGTGCGCGAACTCGTGGACAAATACGACGGTGTCCGCATCCACACCCACGCCAGTGAGAACCAGAGCGAAATCGAGACGGTGAAAGAAGACACTGGGATGCGCAACATCCACTGGCTTGACGAGGTGGGACTCACCGGGGAGGACGTTGTTCTTGCGCACTGTGTCTGGACCGACGAGAGCGAGCGCGAAGTCCTCGCAGAGACGGGGACTCACGTCACGCACTGCCCGTCCTCCAACATGAAACTCGCAAGTGGTATCGCACCGATCTGGGACTACCGTGACCGCGGTATCAACGTCGCAATCGGCAACGACGGACCGCCCTGTAACAACACCCTCGACGCCTTTACCGAGATGCGACAGGCAAGCCTCCTGCAGAAGGTTGACCAGCTAGACCCGACGGTGACACCGGCAGCCGAAATCTTCGAGATGGCGACGCGAAACGGTGCGAAAGCCGCCGGCTTCGAGGAACTCGGCGCGATCCGGGAAGGATGGCGCGCTGACATTGTCGGCCTCGATACGGACCTCACGCGGGCAACGCCGCTGCACGACGTACTCTCCCATCTGGTGTTTGCGGCCCACGGCGACGATGTCCGCTTCACGATGGTCGACGGGAACGTCCTCATGGAACAGGGTGAGGTAACCACTATCGACGCCGACGCCGTCCGCTCTCAGGCCTCGACGATGGGCCTTGAGATGGACCTCGAAGACGCACGCAAGTCCGCACAGGAACAGAAGCCCTGACGCGGGCCTGTTGGCTCTCGTCCGAATGTCAGCCGAGCCGTGTCCGCAACTGAGACCCGAGCCAGTCGCTCGTGACGACCAGCGCAAACACGGCAAGGATGGCGGTCGAGAGTTTCCCGTACTGCAACCGCTGAATGGTGATGACGAGATAGTATCCGACGCCACCCGCACCCACGAACCCGAGGATGGCGGCCGACCGAATGGTACACTCCCAGCGGTACAGCGTGTACGAGGCGATTGTGGGCGTCACCTGCGGAACCATCCCGTGACAGACCGCCTGCAGGCGTGTTGCGCCACTTCCGGCAACTGCCTCGTTCGTCATCGGGTCCGTGTCTTCAAGGAAATCAGCGTACAGTTTTCCCAGGACACCGGCGTTGTGAACCGCCAGCGCGAGTACACCCGCAAACGGGCCGAGGCCGATAGCGGTAACGAACAGGAATCCCCAGACGATGCCGGGGACGGAGCGCAGAAAGCTGAGCACGGTTCGGCTGGCGTGATAGAGACCGCGTCCGACGGCAATACGGCCGGCCGAAGCGTTTCTGTACAGCGGGCCGCGATGGGTGACAGTGGCGGCACTGGTCAGACCGAGTGGGACGGCGAGCGCGACAGCGAGTGTGGTTCCGACAACGCTGATAGCCAGGGTTTCGACGATAGCCCACAGCAGGCCATCCCGAAGGCTTCGTCCCAGCAGGTATTCACCGCCAGTCTCCGGTGGGAAGCCCTCGGCAACGAACGCGCCCATCTGCTCACGAGCACCGGCGGCGAACAGGGCCATCGGATCCACTTCGGCGACCCACGCCGCGGCCGCCAGGATGACACAGCCGCCGAGGAGTGTCGTGAGCTGGCGTTTCGAGAGTCCGGTCGCAGCGTGCTGGGCGGCATCTGGACCGCTATATTTCTCAGACATACCGTGGAACCGGGACATCGCTCTCTTTCTCCGTTCCCGTTCGTTCGGCGTCGGTACCCGGCGTGGATGCCCCCGCCGCAAAGAGGGCATCCAGTTGGTCGTCGGTCACCGCCCGTGCGGGCGTATCAAACCTGACTCGGCCATCCGCCATGCCGACAATCCGGTCGAAGTGCTCCAGTGCCAGGTCGACCTCGTGAAGGACGGTGACCAGCAGTTCCCCGTCGAGGGCGGCGTCGAGCACGTCGATAACGTTCCGACGGGAGCTGGGGTCGAGGTTCGCTGTCGGTTCGTCGGCCAACACGACCTCGGCATCCTGCATGAGGGCCCGTGCGAAGGCGACCCGCTGGCGTTCGCCGGCACTCAACGATTTCACGGGGACATTAGCACGGTCAACTAGCCCGACAGCATCGAGTCGTTCGAGGGCTGGCTCTGGATGCTGGGGCAGCAGTGGCTCGATGAAGCCACGGAGCCAGGACAGGGCTCCGAGGCGTCCAGTGAGGACGTTCGACAGTGCTGTCCGCCGGTTCACGAGCGTCTCCCCCTGATACGCAAGCGTCGCGGTCGAACCCGTACTGCTGCTCCCGTCGAAGCGTACTGTTCCAACATCAGGCTGCAACGCGCCGGCTGCCAGCCTGAGAAGCGTGGTTTTGCCGGCTCCCGACGGGCCGATGACGGCGACCCGTTCACCGGCTTCCAGTTTGAGCGAGACATCCCGTACCGCAACTTTCCCGCCGAATCGCTTGGTGACACTATCGAAAACGAGCCCCTGGCCTGACTGTTTGCCCTCTGGCCGCGCTGTGTACTTGCTCCTCACCCGTCGCCTCCCCGTTCGATGCCAGCCATCTCGACGGCCGTTTCCAGCGAGGTGAACGCGTCGTGGCTCACCCCGACGTACTGGTCGACAGCCTGCTGGTCGAGAATGTCCGTTCGCCCTTTCGAATCGAGGGTCGTGAACGCCGTCTGCACAGCGTCCGCTGTCGTTGCCTCTAGCGACGGGGCAACGGCCCACGGGTAATCAGGGAAACCGGGGGTTCGCCAGAGCTCTTGTACCCCATCAACAGCGTCCTCTGCGAGTAGTCTGTCGTAGATGCGGGCGTTCAGGGCCCCGACGACACCGCTCGTCCGGCTGACTGTCGCTGCCGTTGCGTCGTGGGCACCGACGTGTGTGACCTGTGCGAACGCGTCGGTGTGTAGGCTGTACTCTGTCCGAAGGTGGTACGTCGGCATCACGGTTCCACTGGTCGAGAGCGGGTCGCCAAACACCAGTTCGGTCTCGCTTGCAGTCTCGACTACGTCTGCCATTTCTGTCAGGTCATTATCTGACGGGGCGATGAACACGGAGTGCCACTCTGTCTGTCCATTCCGTGACCCGACGGCGACTGGCTTTGCGCCTGCTCGATGATGCGCCAGAATGTACGATACACCGCCGTAATAGGCAATATCGACCTGGCCCGCGACCATCGCCTGTACCATCCCGGCATAGTCAGCCGCTGTGCGTAGCTCGGTCTCGACGTCAAGTTCGGTCGCCAGATACGCCGCGAGTTCGGTGTTCTGTTCGATGGCGGTATCCGGGTCCACGTCGGGCACGATACCGACCGTCAGCGTCGGCGTTGCTGTCCCTCCGAGACAGCCTGACAGTGAGAGCGCTGCCGCTGTTCCCAGGAATTCACGCCTCGTGGGTCGCATTACGCTGTGATGCGAGTCGCCGGGCTTGAAAGTTGTGTGCGCCACATCCCGGCTGTGTGGCCCACGACAGCAGTGCGCGTCTGTCGGCCTCAGTCGTTCGTTGCGATGGCTTCGATTTCGACGCCGACACCCTTTGGCAGATTTGCGACCTCAACTGCGCTCCGGGCCGGCGGCGCTTCGTCGAAGAAGCCGGCATACGTGTCGTTCATGTCCTCAAAGTCGTCGATATCATCAAGATAGACGGTCACCTTCAATACGTCACTCATCTCCAGCCCCTCAGATGCCAGCACCGCTTCGACGTTCGATAGCGCCTGTTCCGCCTGTGTCGCTATCGGTTTGTCGTCCAGCAGGTCGCCGTCGGGCGTCATCGGAATCTGGCCCGCGGTGAACACGAGCGAACCGTTTGTCGTTGCCTGACTGTACGCCCCGACTGCATCGGGTGCATCGGCCGTGCTGATAGTCCGTTTCATCAGCCGAGTGTTCCACCATCAGTGTCTTAAATTTACAGGCTGTCGCGGCGGTCGGTGAACTCGGTGAGGTCAGCATTGGTGTCGATATCCCAGTGGACGCCGGGGTCCGAAACCTCGATGAACGCTGTCTTCTCGGTGGTCTCGATGATATCTCGACCGCCGCGGTCGCCGGAGACAGAGGCGAGCGCATCGAAATGGCAGTTGTCGAAAAGCACCGGATTACCCCGTCTCCCCTCGTGCTCGGGAACAACAACGGTTGCCGTTCCTGTACGGTACGCTTCGAGAAGCTCCTCGATGGTTTCGACGCGTACAAACGGCATATCGCCCAGCAAGAACAGGGCGGCGTCCCAGCCGGCCGAACGGGCAAACTCGACTCCATGTCGAACCGACGCACTCTGGCCGGTCGCGTACTCGTCGTTATGCTGAACCGAGAGCGAGAGGCCATCCAGCGCAGCAGCGACGGCCACTTTTTCGTGGCCGAGGACGGCGACAGCGTCCGACAGCGATGACTTGCAGGCGGTTTCGGCCACCTGTCGGACGACTGCTTTCCCATCGATAGTCGCCAGCAGTTTGTTACCCGACTCGTATCGAGAACTCCGCCCAGCAGCGAGGATGACACCGCCGACTCTGGTCCGATGTTGACCGCTCATAATACCCCTCGTCTCGCAACACTACCGGCTGTGCCCTCGCAGTCAGTCATCGCCGCTTCTCCTCTTGCACATCCGATCTTGAGACCACTTCACAGACATCCGACGCGAACGATGTGATGATGCCCCGAGAACACCGCTCTGTCTGTGAAAGCGCGTGGGTGAGCACGTCAGTAGCGATACGCCGCTGTGGTTCGGTATCCGCTTTGTTGACTAGCGGTATCACAGACGCCTCGGCTGGCGCGTTTCGGAGGCCACCGTTGGGATGTGTGAGCACTGTCCCGACAGCCGCCGCAGTAATCGTGTCGCCCACACGAAGGCCGGTGATATCCGCGACCCGCTCCGGTCGATGGACCACGTCCGTCGTCAGCGCTTCACCGACGGCGGCGACTGAGGCGACCGGGACGACGTGGGTCGCTGTACTCGGGACGACTGGCTCTCCGTCGCTAGGCGCTTTGAACTCCCGCTTGCGTGCCCCGTCAGCCTTGACGAGAAGCCAGTCGAAGAGTCCGGCATCGGATAGCTGCTCCATCACACTCGCCTCGAATCCGCGAACCTTCCGGTTGACTCGCGCCGGATCGGCTACCTCCTCGCGAGCGACAGCAATCGGCGGGTCGCGCGTCTCGAGGTCGGTACGCCACCCGTCCGGGTCGGTGAGCGTCAGAGGCAGGTCGGGCGGGGGCGGCATCGCCGTCGTTGTCGTGTAGCCTACGTCGTATCCCTCGTCGGTCCCCTCAACGGTCAGTTTTCCCATCGCGGTTTTCTTCCCGCCGGCCCCGACAAAGGCGACAGCGGCGCTGGAACCCAGGCCCAGCGCAGCAGCCAGATCCATACGCTCGCTCCGCGCAAGACACACAAATAGCTTACCGGCGCAACCACGTGTGGCGGCGATAGCGTTTTTGTGATCTAATGGCACATGTACCGGTATGGCCCGCGTAGACGTTCGTGGTGAAATCTGCCCCCGGCCGGCGCTCATTGTCCGGCAGGCGCTTTCGGACCTCGATACCGGCGAGACGCTCGTCGTTCGAGGTGATTACCCGCCGGCCGAAGAGAACCTCCGGCGGATGTGTACGACCCACGGCATCGACGTGACGACCGCGGAGACCGCTGGCGAGTCCGACGAGTTCGAACTGGAACTTCGGGTGACCGAGATGGCGTCGCTATCGGAGGCCTGAGTGTGGGACCCGACGCGGCGACTGACGATGACGACGAGACGACGCGCCTGACGGAGTACACGGAACTCCACGGCTGTTCCTGCAAAGTTGGCCAGAGCGACCTCGATTCGCTGCTCGCCGATGCCGACCTCACCGGTGAGAGCGACGCGTTGCTGTTCGGCATTGGCGAGGACGCCGCTGCGCGGAAACTTACCGACGACCTCGCGCTGGTCTCGACGGTGGATTTCTTCACACCTATCGTCGACGACCCGTACGACTTCGGCCGTATCGCTGCCTGCAACGCCGCTAGCGATGCCTTCGCTACGGGTGCGGTCGAGAATGTCGACTGCTTGGTCGTCCTCGGACTCCCACGAGCACTAACCGAGAGCGCAGCGCCAATTCTCGCCGGCATGGCTGACGCACTGGACGCGATGGATGGCGTCATCGCCGGCGGTCACACCATTATGAGTCCGTGGCCCTTCGCCGGCGGGGCCATCTCGGCAACGGGGCGTCCCGACGCCCTCCTCACCTCGCAGGGAGCCAGTCCCGGCGACCGGCTCTACCTGACCAAACCGCTCGGGACACAGCCAGCTATGGGGGCGACCCGCGTGACTGACGAGCAGTTCGTCGAGACGGTCACCGACGCCACTGACCGGCCGCTCGACACCATTGCTTCGGAGGCTATTGCGTGGATGACCACACCGAACCGGGACGCAACAGTCGCGTGCCGCGAATACGCAACAGCCGCCACCGACATTACCGGCTTCGGCCTCGTCGGGCAGAGCCGCGTGGTGGCCGCCCGCTCGAACGTCGGTATCGAACTGACACATCTCCCGGTCATCACGGGAACGCCTGCCCTCTCGACGCTTTTCGGATACGGGCTGACTGCGGGCGAGAGCGCGGAGACCAGCGGAGGACTGTTCGTCTCCGTCCCGCCGACTGCGACTGACGCCGTCGAAACGGCGTTCGACGACGCCGGCGTGTTCTACCGTGCTGTCGGACGTGTTACGGCCGGACGCGGTGTCTCACTTTCGGACCCGACTATCGAAGAAGTCAGCCGCTAACGTCGATTAAGAGCCTTCTACCGCAACCGGAGCACTGCCTCTAGCACGCCACCGCCGAGACACAGTGCTTTGTCGGAGATTTTCGTTGGGTCGACAGACTCGCCACGAGGGTCGACATCGCCGAGTTTGGTGCCCTCGCTGACACCGAGGCCGCCGTGAACTAGGCCGCGAACCAGTCCATCTATCTCGGTTTCGACCGGCCGGTCGCCGACGGTGCCGACCACGTCGCCGGCTGTGACACTATCGCCGATGGCGACCGTGGGGGTCCACTCACCGTCTGTCGGGGCGCGAAGCACCCGTTCGTGGGTGTAGCCGCGCCGTTCGCCGGGCTCGCCATCGTACTCACTCGCTGTCCCCTCGTAGAACACGCGGCCAAGTTCGTGCCCGCGGTCGGTCTCGACGACCGCGTCCACGTCCTCGCCGGCCTCGAAACCGGGCCCCATCCCGACCACCACGTCGGCGACTTCCCGGCACGTACCGGTGTCGAACGCCCCTTTCGCCATAATCGCGTCGACGAGGACCGCCGCGTTGAGGTCGTCAGCGACAGTCGCCTCGGGGTCGACGAGTACCGGCACGACATCGTCGGCGAGCAGTTCGAGTGCCTCGTCGATGTCCGCTGCTGCACGGCCAGTGACTCCTTCGACTTCCACCTCGTCTTCGTACAGCGCCGCGCCGAAGGCGACCGCCCGCCGGACGACTGTCGGTTGGTCGACTTCGGTGACGATGACCGGAAAGCCGGCCTGCTGAAGCCGATAGACGACGCCGCTGCCGAGGTCGCCGCCACCGCGGACGACGACGAGGTCGTCGAGATTCAGGCGCGTCGCCCGCGCACCGGTGGCGTCGTGGCGGTCCATGGTGACCTCGGCGAGAATCGAGAGCGCGACGGCGGCCGGCCCGCTCCCGCCGAGGTCGAGTCCCACCGGTGTCTGGACCCGGCTGAGGTCCCGACGGGCGTACCCGGACTCGGCGAGCGAATCGAGCACGTGGTCGGCCTTTGTCTCGCTTGCGACGAGGCCAACGTAGCCAGCCTCGCCGTCCAGCGCTGCGGCGACGGCAGCCTGATCGAACGTCCCGCTCCGCGTCGCGACGGCCACGGCTGTCTCTGTCCCCATTGGCAGGTCACCGAGCGCCTCTCCGTATTCGCCGTGAATCACGTCCGTCTCGTCGGGGAACTGCGTCGGGTCGGCGTACGCCTCGCGGTCGTCGACCACGGTGACGGCGTAGCCCAGTCGCTCCGCCAGTGGGGCCAGTTCGACGCTGATGTGGCCGCCGCCGGCGATGTAAAGCTGTGCCTGTCCGCGCACATGGTCGATGAACACGTCCATCTCGCCGCCACAGACCATGCCCGTGTTGCCGCCGCGTTCGAGTTCGTACGTCCGGACACCAGGGTCGTCGGCTCCCGAAAGCACTGCCCGGGCGTCCTGTACGGCGAGATGCTCGACCGTGCCGCCACCGATGGTTCCGTACTCTTCGTCAGCGGTGACGATCATCTTGTCCCCCACGTCCCGCGGTGCGCTGCCGTCCTTGCGGACGATAGTCAGGAGCGCCGCCGGCTTTCCTTGCGCTGCCAGTTCATCAAGCTGTTCGAACAGGCTCATACGAAGCTCTTGACCTCCTGTTCGACCAGGCGTTCGACTACGGCGTCGTAGGATATCCGGTCGATGTCCGGCGGCAGCGAGACACCACGCACGGCCACGTCTCTTGCGACCGCTGAAACTGGTGCGTCGATATCCGGTGTGAGGTAGACGCCGTCCTGAATCAGGACGACGTGCGCTTCGGGGTCCCCGGCGGCAGTACGCAGTCCGATTTCTGCCATCGGCTTGTCGATGAGATATAGCATTGTCAGAAGTCCAGTGTCCGGTCGGCGTCACGGATTCGGGCGGTGACGCGGTCGTCCGACCAGACGGCCACGTCGTCGGCGATCTCGCGCTCGTCGACGCCGCGCTCGGCCATCGCCGCGCCGTCCGCGACCATCTGTCCGTCCTGTTCCGCCAGGTCGACGACGTGCCCGCTCATGTTGAGCGCCTCGCGGTCGACAGCATCTCGAGCGCCGTACACGCCGTCCTGCGTGAATATCACAGTCACGTCGTGCATATCGAAGCCAGCCGCGACGCCACGGGCGGCGCGCAGCCCCTCCGGGACGTGGACTCGGCCGTACGGTGCACGGGTGAGCAATACCACGACCTCTCGTTTCATAGCGAAACCACCCGGTCGGCCTCGCCGACGATGTCTGCAAAGTCCGGAAGCAGCCCGACTTCGACGCCCTCGGGGTAGTCGGCGGGTGCGTCGATTCCGCGTGCGTCGACACAGAGCCCACAGCAGATGACTTCCGCCCCGTCCGCGATAAGCTCCTGAAACTTCTCGGTCGGCATTTCGTCGTACAGTCCGCTGTCCGAACAGCCGGGTAGGGTCTGGTCCGCGACGGGGACGAGCGCGCCGTCGAGGTAGTGGAAGTAGCTCACCTCGTGGCCCTGATCCAGCGCCGCTCGCCCCAGCTCGTAGGCGGTGCGCCACCGCTCGCTGTCGAAGGGACCCCCTGTCAGCAGAAAGCCGATGTACGCCATACTGTCGGAATTTCGGTGAACCGGTCTTAATAGTTTGCCTGACACACGAGCACGGTCTCTGGGTGTGGCACTTTTCAGCAAAATACCGACCGTTCGGTAACCTATTTTCCGGCACCGGACTGGTCGTCCAGTGCCGCCATTAGGTCCTCCGCAGTGAACGGCAACTCGGTCAGCCGAACGCCGACGGCGTCGCGGATGGCGTTTGAGAGCGCTGGCGGCACGCCGTTCGTCGGGAGTTCCGCGATAGACTTCGCGCCGAATGGACCGGTCGGTTCGTGTGTTTCGACCAGAATCGTCTCCATCTCAGGGTGGTCCGTCGTTCGCGGCATCCCGTACTGGCGGAAGCCGAGCACGTCTGGATTCCCGTCCTCATCGAAGGTCAGGTCGCCGCTCGTGGCGTATTCGAGGCTCATGTGCTCGCCGCCCTCTATCTGGCCTTCGACCAGCGCGGGATTTATTGCGACGCCACAGTCGGCCGCAAACACTAGCTTGTTGAGTTCGTACTCGCCAGTTTCCGTATCGACAGTCACATCGACGAACTGCGCACCGTAGGGCGGCGGGCTTTCGTCGGTCGAATGGTTCCCGTCCCCGAGGATGTGTTCGCGCTCGTCATCGCCGTAGGTCGCTTCATAGCCGATTTCTTCCAGCGACACGCGCTTCCCGGTCCGCTCGCTGTATACGCCGCCGTCGCCGGTGTCGAGCACGTCCGGCGGCTCCTCGAGCAGCTTCGACCCCCACTCCAGCAACCGCTCTTTGGCGTCCTCGGCGGCGTTCTTTACCGCGCGGCCGCTGATGTATGTCGTTGAAGAGGCGTACGCGCCATAGTCGAACGGCGTCAGGTCGGTATCGGCGGCGATGACGACGACATCCTCGGGGGTGCAACCCAGCACCTCGGCGGCAATCTGGGAGAACATCGTGTCCGCGCCGGTCCCGGTGTCGACGCCGCCGACCTGCAGGTGGAAGCTCCCGTCCTCGTTCATCTGTACCTGCGCTGCGCCGAGTTCCTTCCCCGCGACACCGCTCCCTTGGGCGATGAGCGCCATTCCGACGCCGCGGTGCAGATGGTCTTCGTCCGGTTGTTCGAGGTCGTCGTAGTCGATAGCCGCCTTCCCGCGTTCGACACACTCGCGGAGGCCACACGAGCGAATCGTCCGGGTGAAGCGGTCACCGTCTTTCAGGATTGCGACGCTCCGGTCGAGGTCGCCCTCCCGGACCGCGTTCTGCAGGCGGAACTCGATGGGGTCGAAGTCGAGGCGACGGGCTACCTCGTCCATGTGCCCTTCGACGGCGAAATGCCCCTGCGGCGCGCCGTAGCCCCGCATGGCTGCCCCCATGGGGAGGTTCGTGTGTACTACATCCCCTGAAAAGCGGACGTTCGAGACCCGGGGATAGAGTGGCAGCGGCTTCGTTCCGACGTTGTTCGCGACGGTCATGCCGTGGGTGCCGTAGGCTCCCGAGTTCGACAGCGTGTAGAGGTCCATCGCCTCGATGTCGCCGTCGTCAGTCACTGCGGTCTGCATCTGCATCTGCATCGGATGCCGAAAGCGAAGCGCGGTGAACTCCTCCTGACGACTCATTTCCAGTTTGACTGGCCGGTCGGCCGCCAGATGCAATGCGAACGTTATCGGCTCGATTGCCATCTCCTGTTTTGACCCGAATCCAGCGCCGATACGCGGTTTCTTCACCCGCACGTCACGGATGGGCACGTCGAACAGGTGCGCTATTTGGCGACGGGTGTGAAAGGGGACCTGCGTCGCCGTGATGAACGTGTGCCGGTCGTCCTCGTCGGTGTAGGCGATGGTCGTGTGCGGTTCCGGGACGCAGTGGGACTGGTACGGTGTCTCCCACTCCGTCTGGATGACGTGCCGTTTTTCGTCGTCGCTCGCCTGCTCAAGTGCCCCCGCTACGTCACCGAGCTCCCCTTCAAAATGCGATTCGAGGTTTTGGCTGTAGTCCGCGCCTGACTGCTTGTTTTCTACGTCATCAGCCTCGAACAGTTGTGGCGCCTCCTCGTCAAGGGCTTCTTCGGGGTCGAATACGGCATCCAGCTCCCGGTACTCGATTTCGACTTTCCGGGCGGCTCGGTCTGCTGTCTCCGGGTCATCGGCTGCGACAGCAGCGACCGGGTCGCCGACGAAACGGACGTGCTCGCGCAACACTTTCAGGTCCCACGGGCTCGGCTCGGGGTATGACTGGCCCGAACTGGAGTACAGCTTGTCCGGGACCACGTCGTCGAACGGCGTGATGACGGCGTCGACCCCGTCCATCGCCTCGGCGGCGCTCGTGTCGACCGACTCGACGTAGCCGTGGGCGATGTCGCTGCGAACGACCTTGCCGTGGGCGAGGTCGGGGAACCGGTCGCGGTAGTCCGCCGTGTAGCGGGCTTGCCCGGTGACGATTTTCCGTGCGTCGTCTTTCTCCTCGTCCACGGTAATGGCGTCGCGCTCCGATTCGGGCTTCCGGTCGGGTTCGCGTGCCGCCCCCGTCTCTGACTCCCTGTCGGCTTCGGCTGGGTCCGATTCCGTCCTCTCTGTCCCTTCGGGTTGCTTGCTCGTCTCCCGTACCCGGTCTGAATCGCTCACTGATCGCCCTCCATGCAATCGCAGTCGCCGAGTGCACACTCGGTCACCGTGGCGGCCCCGCCGTCGCCATCCATTGCCTGCCCACCATCGGCGGCGACGGCTGTGTCGCTGTCCATCCGCTCGGCGGCGTCTAGCACCGCTTCGACGATTTTCTTGTAGCCAGTACACCGACAGAGGTTGTCCGACAGGGCTTCCCGGACCTCCTGTTCGGTCGGGTTCGGGTTCGTCTCCAGCAGCGCCGTCGAGCGCATGATCATCCCCGGGATACAGAAGCCACACTGTAGCGCAGTACTGTCGACGAATGCCTGTTGCACCGGATGCAGGTCGTCCTGTTCGCCCAGGCCTTCGATTGTCTCGACGGATGTGTCCCGTACTTTCGTCACCGGCTCGACGCAGGATTTCACCGGTTCGCCGTCGACGTGGACCGTACAGAAGCCGCACGCGCCGGTGTCACACCCCCGTTTCGATCCGGTGTACCCGTTCCGCCGAAGGACATCGAGAAGCGAATCGGACTTCGATGCTTCGACAGTCCGTTCCACACCGTTAATTTCTAGTTCGATTTTCATATGACTCATCAGCTCGCTGGCTATGTCAGCAACGTGACGAACAGAGCGGTAAATAGCTATCGCGGATTTGCGATATGCCACGCCGACACACCGGTTCTGTTGGCGTGACTGTCACCGCGATCGGAGCTAGGCTTTGCGCTCGTCCAGTTTTGCCTTGATTTTCTCGGCGGAAATGGGCATTTCCCGGATACGGACGCCGACGGCGTCCCGGACGGCGTTGGACAGCGCCGGCGGCACTGTGTTTGTCGGGACCTCCGCAACCGATTTCGCGCCAAACGGACCGGTCGGCTCGTGGGTCTCGACCAGAATCGATTCGATCGGCGGCGTCTCGGTCGCCGACGGCAGTCCGTACTCGTCGAAGTCAGCTATCTCCGCCCGTCCCTCGTCATCGAGCGTGATACCCTCGCTGACGGCCATCTCGTAGCTCATGTGGTTTGCGCCTTCGATTTGGCCCTCGGCCATCCCGGGGTTGATGGCGACGCCACAATCGACCGCGACGACCAGTTTGTGGACCTCAAACTCGCCCGTGGTCTCGTCGACCGTCACGTCGGCGAACTGGGCAGCGAAGGGCGGGGGACTCTCCTCGGTGCAATGGGTCCCCTTCCCCAGGATGTGTTCCCGCTCGTCGTCGCCGTAGGCGGCCTCGTAGCCAATGTCTTCGAGTGTGACCGAATTGCCGCTCCTCTCGCTGTACACCGTTCCGTCACCGGTTTCCAGAACATCGACTGGCTCCTCAAGCAGTTTCGCCCCCCAGTCGAGAATCCTTTCTTTTGCGTCCTCGGCGGCCTTCTTGACGGCCATCCCACTGATGTACGTCGTCGAGGAGGCGTACGCGCCGTAGTCGAACGGCGTCACGTCTGTATCGGATGATTTGACGATAATATCGTCCTCGTCACAGCCCAGTACTTCTGCGGCAATCTGGAGGAACGCTGTGTCAGCGCCCGTCCCGATGTCGACGCCGCCGACCTGCAGGTGGAAGCTCCCGTCCTCGTTCATCATTATCTGAGCGGCCCCGAGCTCGTCGCCGGCGACGCCGGTCCCCTGCGCCGACAGCGCCATCCCGATGCCGCGATGCAGATGGTCCGCGTCGGGCTGTTCGAGGTCGTCGTAGCCGATAGCGTCTTTTCCGCGCTCGATACACTCATCGAGGCCACACGAGCGGATACGGCGGTTCGCTCCCTCTCCGCCCATCATCCCTGCGATCTCGTCGAGGTCGCCGACTTCCATGTGGTGTCGCCGCCGGAATTCGATGGGGTCGAGACCGAGGTCGCGAGCAACCTCGTCGAGATGGCCTTCCAAGGCAAGCGTGCCCTGTGGTGCGCCGTAGCCACGCATTGCGCCGGTCTGTGGCGTGTTCGTGTGGACGATATCGGCCTCGAACCGAGCGTTCGGGACCTTCGAGTACAGCGGCATCGGCTTGCTTCCGACGTTGCCCGCGACGGTCATCCCGTGGCTGCCGTACGCGCCGGTGTTCGACAGGGCGTAGATGTCGATAGCTTCGATATCGCCGTCGTCGGTCACGGCCGTCTTCGCTTTGACTTTCATTGGGTGCCGGGAGCGCATCGCGTAGAACTCCTCCTCGCGACTGGCCTCGTACAGGACCGGGCGGTCGGTGGCGAGCGATAGCGCCAGCGGAATCGGTTCGACGACCATCGCCTGTTTCCCGCCGAACCCGCCGCCGACCCGCGGCTTCGTCACCCGGATGTCACGGATCGGGATGTCGAATAGGTGGGCGAGCTGTCTCCGGGTGTGGTTTGGCACCTGCGTACTGGTGATGAGGACGTGGCGATCGTCTTCGTCTGTGTACGCCAACGAGGTGTGTTTCTCGACGTTCGCGTGGGACTGGCGGATCGTCTCCCACTCGGTTTCGTGGACGTGGGTGTCGTCGTCGAGCGCCCCGTCCACGTCGCCCAGTTCGCCCCCGATGTGAGCCATTCGGTTGCGGTCGTAGTCGTGGCCGACGATCTCGTTTTCGACCTCGCCGTCCTCGAACAACTGTGGCGCGTCTTCGTTGAAGGCGTCCTCCGGATCGGTGACGTAGTCGTACTCCTCGTACGACACCTCGATAGCCTCGACGGCGGCAGTCGCGGTCGCCCGGTCTTCTGCCGCGACAGCGGCAATCGGGTCGCCGATGTAACGGACGTGCTCGTTCAGCACGCGCATGTCCCATGGGCTCGGCTCGGGGTAGGACTGTCCAGCACTGGTGTATTTGGCGTCCGGCACTGTGTCGGATTCGGGTGTCAAGACCGCCTCGACACCGTCCATCGCCTCGGCCGCACTCGTGTCGATGCCAGTCACGCGGCCGTGTGGAATTTCGCTTCGGACGACCGCTGCGTACGCGAGGTCGGGATACCGCTCCTCGTAGTCGGCGGTGTACTTCGCCTGTCCAGTGACGAGCTTTCGGTCGTCGTACTTCTCCGTCCGGTGGGAGACGCTGTCGCGCTCGCCGGGGGCCTTATGATTGTTCTCGGGTTCGTCCCATTCGAGTGGGTGCTCCTCGAACCGTTCGTCTTCGACAGTCTCTGACTGTGAGGCCGTTCCGCCGTCGGCCTTGGCTGTCTCGTCGTCGTTACTCATCGCAGCCACCTCCACAGCAACTGGTCGACTCGTCTCTATGCTGTGCCACAGTGACCGGGTGGCCGCCGTCTGCGGCGACAGACTGCTCCCCCTGCATTCGCTGTGCTGCGTCCAGCACGGCTTCGACCGGTTTCTGATAGCCAGTGCAGCGACAGACGTTGTCGTCTAAGGCCTCCCGAACCTCCCGCTCGGTTGGGTCGGGATTCGAATCCAGCAGCGCGACCGCCTCGATCACCATGCCCGGAATACAGAATCCGCACTGGACGGCGAAGTTGTCGACGAACGCCTGCTGGACCGGGTGCAGGTCGGCCTGTGTCCCGAGCGCCGCGACGGTCTGTATCTCACTCCCGTCGGCGTCTGTCGCCTCCATCCCGCAGGCCATTCGCACGTCCCCATCGACGAATACCTTCGATGCACCGCAGGTCCCGCCGTCGCAGCCACATTTTATGTCGATGTAGCCGCGCTGTCTCAAAACCGTCGCCAGGTCGTCCCCTGACCCGGCTTCGACTATCGTCCGCTCGCCGTTGATTGTGAGTTCAATATCCACAGAGTACCCTCCAGTTTTCGGCATGCATTACGGATACACGCCTGTTAGTGAACAGGTGTGCAACACCATCTCATATATGTATGGTTCACAGGTGTTTGATCGCAGTGTTGCCAGACGAAGCCGCGGGTCACCAGCAGACAACAGGCTGACACAGCTGCGACAGACAAGACAGTCGCTGTGTGACGTGTGCCAGATGTGTGATATTCACACGCTTGGAACGGAACGGCTCACTCGGCGGCCTTCGTCTGCACAGCGTTCAGCAGTACCTCAGTCCCGGTGACGATGTCATCCCATTCGGTGAATTCGCTCTCGCGATGGCTGATTCCGTCGACACTTGGAACGAAAATCATGCTCGTCGGAGCTATCTTGTTGAGGTAGTTCGCATCGTGGCCCGCGCCGCTGACCAGTCGCGTGTACTCACAGCCGGCCGTCTCGGCGGCCTCAACGACTGTGTCAATGCAGCCCTGATCGAACGGGTCCGCGTCGACCCGCATTATTTCCTCTATCTCGTATTCAAGGCCTTCGCGCTCGGCCGCGTGGGCAACCTCTTCCCTGATCTGTTCGACGGCCGCGTCGACCACGGCATCGTCGTACGAGCGGAAATCGAGCGTGAATTCCACCGTCTCGGGGATGACGTTGATAGCGTTTGGCCACACGTCGACACTGCCAACTGTCCCGACGAGGTCCGTTCCTTCAGTCGCTGTGATCCGCCGGACTGCGCGGGTTACGTCCGCCGTCGCCACGAACGCGTCGTGGCGCATATCCATCGGTGTCGGCCCGGCGTGGTTCGCTTGGCCCTCGAAAGTGACGTTCAGCCAGGAAAAGCCGAACACGCCTTCGACAGCGGCGACTGGGATGTCCTGCTGCTCGAGAAACGGCCCCTGCTCGACGTGCATCTCGAAGTAGCAGTGGATGTCATCCGCTTCACAGGGTGTTTCGCCCTTGTAGCCGATGCGTTCGAGTTCATCGCCGAACCGCCTGCTCTCCTTGTCCTCGCGCTCGTACGCGTAGTCGAGGTCGAAGATATCACAGTAGACACCGCTGCCGAGCATATCCGGCTGAAAACGGACGCCCTCCTCGTTGCTCCAGGCAACGACCTCCAGTGGACGTTCGGTCGTCACGCCGGCGTCGTTGAACGCCTCGATGACTTCCAATCCACCGAGGACGCCGATAACGCCGTCGTACCGCCCGCCGTTGTACTGGCTGTCGATGTGTGACCCGAACAGAACCGGCGCGGCGTCGCTGTCAGTTCCGTCTCGCCGACCGAAGATGTTGCCCATCGTATCGATACGGACCTCCAGCCCGGCCTCCCGGAACCACTCGACCAGTGTGTCGCGGGCCGCCTTGTTCTCGTCGGACAGGCTCGGCCTGTTCACGCCGCCCCGTTCTGTCGCGCCGATCTTGTTGAACGTATCGAAGCGCCGTCTGAACCGCTCGCTATCGAGACTGACGGATGGCATTGGGTAGCTGTTCCGCGGTGTCGTCTTGAAGATTGTGTCGGGGTGGCCCCACACAGATCGACAGACACGGTGTGGCACGCGCTCGCCCCCTGTCACACACGGTTGAGACCACCGAAAGAGCCAAACGACCGTTCCGCGAGTCAGCAGACATGACTGAGCTGAGTGCCGCGTCCATCGCGTTCAGAGACGCGCGGGTGCTGGACGGGAGCGGTCGCCCTCCGTTCACTGCGAGCGTGCGTGTCGCCGACGGTCGAATCGACGCTATCAGCGAAGCCCCGCTTGCGGCCGACCGCGTTGTCGACCTCGACCGGTCGTATCTCGCACCGGGGTTCATCGATATGCACGCACATTCGGAACTGCGGCTTTTCGAGAATCCCGGTGCCAGGGAGAAACTGACGCAGGGTATCACGACGGAAGTCCTCGGACAGGACGGGGTCAGCGTCGCTCCGGTGCCGCCGAACCTCACCGACGAGTGGGCGGAACGGGTCAAATCACTCGACGGCACGCTCGGCGAAACGTGGCCCTGGCACACCGTCTCTGGCTATCTCGAAGCGCTCGAATCCGTCGAGCCTGCTGTCAACTGTGCGTACTACGCCCCACACGGCAACATCAGGTCGATGCTGGCCGGATTCGAGGACCGCCCACTCAGCGGTGAACACGTCGTCGCCGCCGGACCAGTCACCGGTCAACGGCTGGACAGACCGAAGTCAGACCACGACACAGCCCCCGGTGAGCTCGATGCGATTCGACAGGAGCTTGAAGTAGCGCTTGAAGAAGGCGCGTTCGGCATGTCCAAAGGGATGATATACCCCCCGAGTTCGTACGCCCGCGACGACGAACTGGTGGCGCTTGCGGATACCCTCGCCAAGCGTGACTCGTTTATGATCTCTCACGTCTGGAACGAGACGGACCGTGTGGTCGAATCTATCGACCGGTATCTCGATATCTGTCGCCGCGGCGGTTGTCACGCCCACGTCTCACATCTCAAGGTCGGCGGCCAGCAGAACTGGGGGGACTCCGAGGCTGTGCTCGACCTGTTCGACGACGCCGTCGACCGTGGTCAGCGGGTCACCTTCGACCAGTATCCGTACACCGCCGGGTCGACGATGCTTACCGCGCTGTTGCCGCCGTGGGCACGGCAGGGCGATTCAGAGGCCATCCGGCACCGCCTCAACTCCGCGGCTGTTCGCGACCGCATCGCCGCTGATATTTCCCAGCCGGGTGACTGGGAGAATCTCGCGTACGCCGCCGGGTCGTGGGACAATATCCTCATCACGCGGACCGGGAGCGGCCGCTATCAGGGTGATACCATCGCGGACATCGCCGCCGAGATGGGCCGCGAGCCGGTCGACGCGATGTGTGAACTACTCGTCGCGGAGGAGTTGGACGTGACGATGGCCGACTTCGTGATGGCCGAAACTGATATCGAGCGGTTTCTCGCGGACGACCGTGGTACGTTCTGCACGGACGGCATCTTCGGCGGAAAGCCCCACCCGCGGGCTATCGGGGCGTTCAGCCGCATCCTCGAACGGTACGTCCGTGAACGGAACGTGCTCTCGCCGGAACTGCTGGCGTACAAAGCCGCAGGCAACCCGGCTGATATCCTCGGCCTCAGGGACCGCGGTTACGTCCGTGAGGGGTACATCGCGGACCTCGTGGCTTTTGATCTCGACTCGGTGTCGGCGAACGCGACCTACGAGAACCCGTTCCAGTTCTCCGACGGGATGAAGTACGTCCTCGTCGGCGGCGAGATTGCCGTTCGGGACGGCGAACTGACCGGCGAGCGAAACGGCGACGTGCTCCGCTCCTACGAGGAATGGGGTGGTGCGACTCGCCCCGAACTTGACCGCGCTGCTGATGACTGATTGATCGGGCTGACGGCTCTGACCGACCGTATAGCGACTTGCCAATCCGACCGCTTGCTACCGGCAGGACGGTGTTGAGGGAACCGGAATCGTCGAACCGGGGCTTCCTTACTCCGGTACTTCGCCTTCGACAGCGTCGACGAAACTGTTCATCTCCTGGAACAGGAACTCGTCGCTCTCGCCCTCGAACGGCGAACCGGCCCAGACATCGAGTTCGCCGTTGACGATTTGTTCTTCCGTCTCGGCGACGGTGTCTTTGACCTCTTGGGGGACCTCCGGTCCCCACTCGTCGAGCGTGGGCAGGTTCGTCTCCATGCCGCCCCAGAAGGCATCGGCTTCCCAGGTTCCGTCCCGGACTGCGGAGACGGCCGGGCCGTACACCTCTTCCCAGTTCCACACTGGTGAGATGAGGTAGTTGTCGCCGCCGAACTCGCCCATCGGCGCGTTGTAGCCGGAGGCCCACACATCCGCCTCGTTTGCGGCCCTGACCGGAGCGGGGGAGTCCTGCTCTTGAGAGATGACGTCACACCCTTCATCGATAAGCGAGTTGGCCGCCTGCTTTGAGGTCTGGGGGTCGAACCACGCGTTGACCCACCGGATTTTGAATGTCGCGTCCGGGTTCACCGACCGCGCGCCGAGCGCCATCGCGTTGATGGAGCGAATGACTTCGGGGATCGGGAACGCGGCGACGTAGCCGATGGTGTTGTTCTCGGTTACCATCCCGGCCGCCTGCCCGGCGAGATACCGGGGCTGGTAGATCCGGCCCATGTACCGTCCCATGTTCTCCCGGGTGCGATAGCCGGTCGCGTGTTCGAAGTACGTGTCGGGGTACTGTTCCGCAATATTGAACATCGGGTCCTGGTAGCCAAACGTCGTCCCGAAGACGATGTCAGCATCACCCTGCGCGTACTGCTCGAAAACGCGTTCCGAGTCCTCTGGCGCGACAGCTTCCGTGTACTCGGTTTCCAGCCAGTCGTACTCCTCGTCGACCGTCTTTCGCCCCTCGTCGTGAGCCCAAGACCATCCGAGGTCGCCCACCTCTGAGATGTACACCCAGGCAGCCGTGACGGAGTCCGACCCGGAGCCCCCATCGCCGCTGGTCGTCGTGCCGTCAGCCGTGTCTGTGTCGTCGCTTCCACCACTACAGCCGGCTAGTGCGGTTACTCCTGTCGCCCCGAGGGCACCCAGCATCTCCCGCCGCGATATCGTTCGGTTGGTATTCACCATTACTGAACTGGGTAGAGGTAGCGGAAACTCCTACTTAAGCGATACCATTCTTGACCGTACAGCGAACGAACATATCCGGAAAAAATTGACCGAAAATCCCATTCAAGCTTGAATAATGTTACGAACGTTGTTATATTCGCCCGAGAGCCACAGCAACACCCAGGCGATTACTGTCGTCGGAGACCGGTGGCGGGGTCAGTTGGGGACCTCGCCCTCGACGGCGTCGACGTAGCTACTCATCTCCTGGAAGAGGAACTCGTCATTCTCGCCCTCGAACGCCGAACCGGCCCAGACATCCAGTTCTCCGTCAAGTATCGCCGACCGCGACTCCGAAACGGTGTCTTTCGCTTCCTGTGGCACCTCTGGCCCCCAGTCGTCTAAACTACAGATACCCGACTCGATGCCTTCCCAGTATGCATCGGATTCCCAGCTGCCGTCCCTGACAGATTCGATGGTTGGACCGTAGAACTCCTCCCAGTGCCAGATCGGGGACGTGAGATAGTTCTCACCGGCGATGTCGCCCATCGGGGCGTCGTAGCCGGTCGCCCAGATACCCGCATCGGAGGCTGCACGGAGTGCAGCGGGGGAGTCCTGGTGCTGGGCCATCACGTCGACATCCTCGTCCAGCAAGGCGTTTGCCGCCTCGCTCTCGGTCGGGGGGTCGAACCAGGAGTTCGTCCATCTGACCTTCAGCGTCGCGCTGTCGTTGACAGACGCGGCTCCGAGCGCGTAGGCGTTGATACCGCGGATGACCTCCGGAATCGGGAACGCCGCCACGTATCCCAGCGTGTCTGTCTCCGTCACGGTCCCGGCCGCCTGCCCGGCGAGATACCGGGGCTGGTAGATCCGGCCCATATACCGCCCCATGTTCTCCATCGTCAGGTAGCCCGTGTTGTGCTCGAAGTACGTGTCGGAGTACTGCTCCGCCACGGACGCCATCGGGTCCTGATACTCGAACGTACAGCCGAAGATGATATCGGCATCACCCTGTGCGTACTGTTCGAACACCCGCTCGGAATCGGCTGGGGCGACAGCCTCGGTGTACTCGGTCTCTAGCCAGTCGTACTCTTCTGCGACTGCCTTCCGCCCTTCGTTGTGGGCCCACGACCAGCCGAGGTCACCGACCTCCGAGTTGTACACCCATGCGGCGGTAATCGAATCCATGCCGTCACTGCTGGTCGCAGTACCGTCACCAGCCCCGCCGTCGCCGGTGTCGGTGGTTGCTTCGCCATCGCCCCCGTCACCACCACCGCTACAACCGGCTAACCCGGTTATCCCTGCCGCGCCAAGTGCTGTCAGTAACTCCCGTCTCGATCTGGTATGTTTCTTGTCAACCATTAACTAACCGAATAGCCATTTCGGAAACAATCACTTAAATTGTTCCGTTCACGCAGCTTTCTCTCTCCTATTTTCCAAATATGTGCCACAAAAGTACCCCTATCAAATGGTAATTGAATACAATATAAAGCATATGTTCATCCTACTGGGTATCGCGACAGACTGAGTGACCGTTAACAACGGACACCAGCACACAACAACTGATACTTGGCAAATGTCCGGCATTTCCCGTGCTGGACGGCGAATATGGCTACCTTTGGAAACAATTATGCCACTACATTGTTGATACCCGGCCAAGACCACAGAGCATGTCCGAACACACCACGCTCAGGATGGAGGGGATTCTGAAGGAGTTCCCTGGGGTCGTCGCCAACGACCACGTCAACCTCTCCGTCGAGCGCGGGGAAATCCACGGCCTCCTCGGCGAAAACGGCGCGGGAAAGAGTACGCTGATGAAGATTCTGTACGGGCTTTACTCGCAGGACGCCGGCGATATCTATCTCGACGGCGAGCGACTCGATCTGGGGTCCCCACAGGACGCCATCGACGCCGGCATCGGGATGGTCCACCAGCACTTCATGCTGATTCCACGCCTCACAGTCGCCGAGAACGTCGTACTCGGTGAACGTGAGCCGGCCACAGCGTTCCGCGGCGATGCGGAGGACAGCTGGCTCCCGGCGGCAGTCCGGAACAACAGTCTCGTCCAATCGCTCGCCGGACAGTTTTCGCTAGGTCTCGATGTGCCCGAGCAACGGATTCAGGATTTGGCCGACCAGTACGGGTTCGACATCGACGTGAGCGCGAAGATCTGGGAGCTTGATGTCGGCCAGCAACAGCGCGTCGAGATACTCAAGGCGCTGTACCGGGATGTCGACCTCCTGATTCTCGACGAACCCACGGCAGTCCTCACGCCGACCGAGGCTGAGCGGCTCTTCGACTCGCTCGAACGGCTGACTGACGAAGGACTCTCGATAATCTTCATTACGCACAAGCTCACTGAGGTCGACGCCATCGTCGACCGGGTGACGGTGCTCCGGGAGGGAGAAAACGTTGGCACCGCCGAGGTGTCGTCAGTCTCCCGGGCGGACCTCGCGGAGATGATGGTCGGTCGCGAAGTCCTGTTCGAAATAGACAGGGAAGCGATCGACTTGGGCGACCCAGTTTTACGCGCACGCGGGGTCGAAGCCACCGACAATCGAGATATCGAAGCGCTCTCGGGTATTGACCTGACGGTTCGGCAGGGCGAAATCGTCGGGATTGCGGGCGTCAGCGGTAACGGCCAGAAGGAGCTCGCGGAGGTCATGGCCGGCATTCGGGACGTGACGGCCGGCGAGCTAGTGGTCAACGGTGAAGACATTACCGGCGCGAAACCGAAAACGTTCGTCGACAGCGGCGTCTCGTTCGTCCCCGAGGACCGGCTCCAGTACGGCTGTGCCGAGGACCTCTCGGTGATGCACAACGCCACGATGAAAGACTTCAGGGACAGCCGGTTTGGCGACCGGCCGTTTCTGGACTACGGGGAACTCCGCGACTACGCCGAAACACTGGTCGATGAGTTCGATGTCCGCGGCGTCAGCGACGTGACTGAGACACAGGCCGGCGACCTTTCCGGGGGGAACCTCCAGAAACTCATTCTGGCGCGGGAAATCTACCGCGACCCGGACCTCCTCATTGCGAACCAACCGACCCGCGGCGTCGACGTCGGGGCAATCGAGTTCATCAGGGAGACGCTGCTCGAACAGCGCAAGGCAGGAACGGGTATCATCCTCCTCTCGGAGGACTTAGACGAGATATTCGACCTGAGCGACAGGATTCTCGTCGTGTACGAGGGTGAGTTCGTCTACGAGACGACACCGGCCGAAGCCGACCGGGAACGGATCGGTCTGGAGATGACCGGTGGTGGTGGAGACGACGGTAAGACGGTTGCGCCGCCCCAGCACGGAGCCACACAGGAGAGTGAGAGCTGATGAACGTCGCAGTAACCGTCGATGCGCGCGAGGACATTCCGGCCTGGCTCTCCTACGGGACGCCCGTGTTCACCGTGCTGGCTGCACTGGCGGTGAGCGCTATCGCGCTGGTCGTCCTCGACGTGAACCCTGTCGCGGCGTACACGACGATGTTCGTTGACACGCTCGTGACCGAGTTCGGTCTCAGTGAGACGCTAACAAAGGCAGTTCCGCTGATTCTCACGGGTCTGGCGGTGTATCTCCCGTTGAAAGCAGGCCTGTTCAATATCGGTGCCGAAGGACAACTCGTCGCCGGCGCACTTGCAGGGACGTGGATCGGGCTGAACGTCTCGCTCCCGGGCCTCGCACTGATTCCGCTGATGTTCGTCGCTGCAGCCGTAGCCGGCGGTATCTGGGCTGGTATTCCGGCGTACCTGCGTGCGAAGTGGGACGTCAACGAGATCATCACGTCGCTACTGCTGACGTTCGTCGCGCTCGAAATCCAGAGCTACCTGCTCCGGGGACCGATGCAGGGCGGGACCGGGAACTTCCCGCAATCAGACCGGTTTTCCGAGGCCGCGACGATTCCGGAACTGTTCGGCGGTGTCCACGCTGGGCTGCTCGCCGCCCTCTGCATGGTCGTCGTGACGTATGTCCTGATGACGAGAACGCGACTCGGGTTCGAAATCACGTTCGTCGGCTCGAACGACGAGGCCGCCCAGCAGGCCGGGATGAGCAAGTTCTACGTGTATCTGCTCGTGTTTGTCGTCGGGGGCGCGTTCGCGGCCATGGGCGGCATCAGCGAGATCGCCGGCGCACAGGGTCGATACCGTGCCGGGTTCGAACCCGGATACGGCTTTACAGCCATTCCCATCGCGCTGCTCGGTCGCAACAGCGCGTTCAAGGTGATGCTCGCTGGCCTGTTTTTCGCCGTGCTGTTCGTCGGCGGGTCAAGTATGGAAGTGGCATTCGGTGTGCCCGCGGCGCTGGTCGAGATCATCCAGGCGCTGGTCATTCTCTTCCTGATCACGGCGGAGTTTTTCAAGAGCTACCGTGTCGGTATCGACCTAAAACGCGGGCCAGCGGAGACGCCAGCCCAGCCACAGCGGGGTGACGACTGATGGTGAGCTTCATCGCCGGCCTGCTCGATGCGACTGTTCAGGCGGCGACGGTGCTTCTCCTCGCTGGGATGGGCGAACTCATCAGCGAGCGAGCGGGCGTCCTCAATCTCGGCGTCGAGGGCATGATGCTCGTCGGCGCACTCGGGGGATTCATCACGACCGTCCTCACGGGGAGCCACTGGCTCGGATTCGGCGTCGGCATCCTCCTCGGGATGGTGCTGGCGCTGGTCCACGCGTTCCTCTGTATCACGCTGAAGTCGAACCAGGTCATCAGCGGCGTCATGCTGACACTGCTTGGGACCGGGCTGACAACCTTTTTTGGCTCCGGCTGGGTCGAAGAATCGATCAGCGGCTTCCCGCAGATAACGTTCCCGCTCGTCGGTCAGTACCTTGTCGGTATCCCGGTCATCGGCGAGGCCCTCTTCCGGAGCACGGCAACGGACTACCTCGCGCTCGGTTTGCTGGTCGTGGTCTGGTACTTCCTGCACCACTCGAATCTCGGGCTGGAGATGATTGCTGTCGGTGAGGACCCGGAGATGGCGGACACGATGGGCGTGTCTGTGTTCAGACTGCGGTACCTCGCGGTGCTCATCGGCGGCGGGTTCGCTGGCGCGGCCGGCGCTCACCTCTCGCTGGCCTTCTCACAGCTCTGGGTCCCCGGCATGACCGCGGGCCGGGGCTGGATCGCTGTCGCGCTGGTTATCTTCGCGCAGTGGCGGCCCCGCCGGATGCTCGTGGGGGCGTATCTGTTCGGGCTGCTCGATGCGCTCCGCATTCGCTCCCAGTCGATCTCGTTGACGCTTGGCCCCGATGCGCCCCTCGCGGGCGTCATCAATCCCATCGTCGAGTTCCTCATGACGCCACAGATAATGGGGACGTACCCGTATCTGGCGACGATTATCGTGCTGGCGTACGCCGTCATCCGGACCAAGAGCGACCAGCTTGCGGTCCCCTCGGCGCTGTTGCAGTCCTACAGTCGCGAGACGGACTGAGCGGTCCGCGACGCGGGCCAATACCGGCGGCCACACCTCCCACAGACCGTGTGTGTGGCCAAATCTATTTATCGGTATTCGGAGAATCCAGCATGTCTCATGAGCGCCAATCAGGTCTTCGAGAGAGGCGACCGTGTCGGTATCTACTTGCAGGACAAACACTCGCTAGAAGAGAACGTCGAACTCGTGCAGTACGCGGAAGAGCAGGGCATCGACGAGATATGGCAGGCTGAATCGCGACTCGCACGCGACGCCGTCTCCCCGCTCGGCGCGTACGCCGCGGTCACCGATGACATCAAACTCGGGACGGGCGTCATCAACAACTGGACGCGCAACGCGGCGCTGATCGCACAGTCGATGAGCACGCTTGAGGAACTCGCCGGCCCGGACCGCATCATGTGTGGTATCGGGGCCTGGTGGGACCCGCTGGCCGAGAAGGTCGGTATTGACCGTAGCGGCGCGCTCCGGGCGATGCGCGAATGTGTCGAGGTGACACAGGACCTACTGGACATGGAAAACGTCACCTATGACGGGGAGTTCGTCCAGATGCGGGACGTGGAACTGGACGTGGTCCACGGCGACGACGGGCCGCGAACCGTCCCCGTCTACGTTGGCGGGACCGGGTTCAAGATGCTGGAACTCACCGGCCACTTCGCCGATGGGGCCCTGTTGAACTACCTTGTCAGCCCGGAGTACAACGAGAAGGCCCTTGACGCACTGGAGACCGGGGCGGAGCGCGGTGGTCGCTCTCTTGACGACATCGACCGGCCCCAGCTCGTCGTCTGCTCGATGGACCACGACGAAGAGAAAGCCCTGGACAACGCCCGCGAACTCATCACGCAGTACCTCGGGCAACAGCCACACATCATGAAAGCCAGCGGCGTCAGCCAGGACCTCATCGACGAGGTGGGTGAGACCATCGGCGGGTGGCCGGCCGACAAGGACGACATCAAAGAGGGCATGCACCTCATTCCGGACGACGTGGTGCACAAACTCACCGCCAGCGGCACGCCCGAACAGTGTCGGGAGAAAGTCCGGGAGTACGCAGAGACGGGCTGTCAGTGCCCGATTCTCTATCCGCTTGGCGACGACCGGCGGCTGATGATCGACGAGTTTGCGGACGGCTACCTGTAACCAGGGACGGCGCGCAGCCACGCGGCACAGACCCCCCTTCCTGTTGTTAATTGTGGTTGAGACGGGATACTCGTTCCCTCGTGGTGGCGCAGACGTACTGCCGACAGTATCAGTCGTCGTCGACCGGCGGCGCGCCCGCTCCCGTCTCGACAGGATCGGGTTCCAGTCCTGCGGTGTACTCAGTTGGCCCGGTTCCGACACTCCCGCCGGGGAACACAATATTGAGAATGAGGGCGGCCATCCCACCGGTGACAAGTGCGGACCCGAACAGCGTCTGTACCTCAGACGGGAAGTTCTGGAGGATTTCAGGGCGGAACGCGACGCCGAGGCCGAGCGCCATCGACATCGCGAGGATGGTCGAATTGCGGTGGTCTAACTCGACGTTTTGCGTGATGAGGCGTGCGCCCGAGGAGAATATCATCGCGAACAGGATGAGCGCGCCGCCGCCCAGCACGGCGTCGGGCATCGCCGAGACGACTGCGCCGACTTTCGGGACAAATCCGAGTGCAAGCAGCACGACGCCCCCGATGCCGGCGACGTACCGGCTGGCGACGCCGGTGAAGTTCACGAGGCCGACGTTCTGCGAGAACGACGTGTTCGGGAGCGCGTTGAACACCGCACCGAAAACGCTCATGACGCCGTCAGCGACGAGGCCGCCACGGATTTCCTCGCGCGTGGCGTTCCGACCGGTTGCGGATACCGTCCCCGAGATGTCCCCGATAGTCTCCATGCCGGTAATGATGTAGAGGAAGGCCACGGTGACGACGGCGCTTGGCTCGAAGGCGAGGCCGTACTTGAGCGGAACGGGAACCGTCACCCAGCCGGCAGCGGCGACTGCCGAGAGGTCAACCACACCTAGCGCAAGCGCGGCGAGGTAGCCGACGATGATGCCCACGAATACGCTGATGACGCGGAGAAAGCCCTCGAAGAACTGGTTCAGCCCGACCGTGACTATCAGCACGAGCCCCGCGAGGCCGAGATTCACGAAGGAGCCGTATCCCTCCGCTGATGGGCCGGCCGAGGCCCCCGCGGCGTAGTTCATGCCCGTGGGGATGAGCGTCAATCCGATGAGCATTACGACGATACCGGTGACCAGCGGGGGGAAGAATCGCCGGAACCGGTCGAACGAGACGCCCATGATGACCTCGACCGGCGCGGCAAGCAGTGACGCGCCGAAGACGGCGGCGATACCGAACTGGTTGCCGATGCCGATAAGCGGCCCGAGAAACGCGAAACTGGTCCCCATGACGACCGGGAGCCGCGCGCCGACGGGGCCGACCGGGTACGCCTGAACGATGGTCGCAATGCCGGCGACGATGAGTGCCATCTGGACGAGAAACGTCGTCTCCCCTGTGACGGAGCCGACAGCCCCGGCAAGGATGAGCGGGGGCGCGACGTTGCCCAGAAACATCGCGAGCACGTGCTGGATGCCGAGTGGAATCGCCTTCCCCAGCGGCGGTTTGTCTTCGATATCGTACAGTACGACTGACTGCTGTTCTGCCTCTGGACCGCTCATGGGACGCCATCCAGCCCCCTATCTTTTCAATCCACCTACTAGAATCCTTATATCAATATATGTGTTTAACTCTGTCCGAGATACCTATTCGAATGTCTCACTAATTTGTGATACTCGTTGGATATGCGTCCTGCTACACTTTGCAACTGCAACTCCATCGACTCGGAAGTGTATTGAAACTGATCGCAAAATGGCAGTGTGCGGGCCCGTGTCGGGGCAACTGTCCGGTCGTCAGTCGTCGGCTGCGGCTTCTTCGGCCGTGCCGTACAGACCTTCGACCTCTGCGATTTCGGGGTCGATTCGATCCACCCCGCCGGTCGCCTTCTCGGCGCTTTTCGTGTCCTTCAGGCCGAAGCCGGTGGACACCACGACGACCGTTTCGTCCTGTTCGATGATTCCCCGGTCGAGCGCCGTCTGAACGCCCGCGATAGGCGCTGCTCCCGCCGGCTCGGAGTAGATTCCTTCGGTGCTGCCAAGTAGCGTTTCGGCTTTCAGAATCTCTTCATCGGAGACCAGCACGCTCGTTCCACCGCTCTGTTCCAGCGCGCGGCAAGCCTTAATCGTGTTCCGCGGCCGTCCGACTGCGATTGAATCGGCCAGCGTTTCGGCGATATCGTCGATATCCTCGTGGTTGTGGAAGGCGTCGTGGATCGCCGACGCCCCTTCAGCCTGAACCCCCAGCATTTTAGGGTGGTCGTCGACGTAGCCGAGGTCGTAGAACTCCTTGAACCCCTTCCAGGCCCCGGCAATCGTACAGCCGTCGCCCATCGAGAAGACGACCCAGTCCGGGACGTGTCCGCGGGCGATAGACTGGTCTGCGAGTTCGTGGCCGACGGTGCGCTTGCCCTCGACCTGGAACGGATTGATCGCCGCGTTGCGGTTGTACCAGCCGTACTTCTCGGTGACCTCGACGCTGAGGTCGTAGGCTTCGTCGTAGTTGCCGTTGACAGCAAGGACATCCGCGCCGTAGACGAGCGGCTGTGCGAGTTTCCCTGTCGGGGCGTCACCGGGGACGAAAATACGGCAGTCCATCCCCCCGCGGGCGGCATAGCCCGACAGTGACGCGGCGGCGTTCCCGGTTGAGGCGCAGGTGATGATATCGCGCCCGGCGTGTTTTGCTTTCGTGACCGCGATAGCGCTGGCGCGGTCCTTGAAGCAGCCGGTCGGGTTCCGTCCGTCGTCTTTGACCAGTGTCTCGACGCCCAGCGCAGCGCTGAGATTCCGCGCGTCGAAGAGGTCCGTCCCGCCCTCGTTGAGCGTCACGATATCGGCGTCCGCTGCGACTGGCAGAAACGCCTCGTACTTCCATTGACTTGCGATCGGCCCGCCGAGGTCGCCGTCAAACGCATCATCGATAGCATCGTAGTCGTACGTTACCTCGAGAATTCCCTTCACGCCCTCGTGTTCGGGACAGGTGTAGATGATCCGGTTCGGGTCGTACTCCGCCCCACAGAGTGTACACTCGAGGGTTGTGACTTGCGTCATGCCCATACTACTTCCTCAGTACAACTGGGTATAAAACCGTACTGTGGCTTCAGCCCGATTGTCAGGCGATCCCCCTCTGTTGTGGCTGACACACCTTCACACACTGGTCGCACACGCCACACATCTATTTGTGAACTGGCTATCAGGTCAATGGACGGCAAAACGCTACAACGGGCGGTTCAGGAACTGGCCGCGGCCCGCCGTTGACCGAACCCTGTGGTCCTTTGCGACAATCTCACCGCCAGCGATGACTGTGTCCACGCGCGCGCTCCAGTGCTGTCCCTCGTATGGCGTCCAGCCACCGACGAACGTGTGGTCGTCGGCGGTAACTTCGTACTCCTCGTCCCGGATGAGAATCACGTCCGCATCTGTGCCCTGCTGCAGTGAACCTTTTCGGGGGTAGATGCCAGCACTTCGGGCCGGAGCCGCGCATACGAGTTCACGGAGCCGTGGCCACGAAAGCCGACTCTTGTGGACGCCCTCACTGACGAGGAATTCGACCATTGTTTCGACGCCCGGGAGGCCGGCGTATGGCTCCCAGATGTCATCCCAGCCGACATCCCGAGTTTCGCGGTACGTCGGGAAGTGGTCTGTGCCGATGAGGTCGATCGTCCCGTCCTGAACCGCATCCCAGAGCCGCTCCCGCTCGGCATCGGACTTGAGGCTTGGATTGACCTTCAGGAACGGTCCCTTGTCGGCAACGTCCTCCTTCGAGAAGGCCAGATACTGCGGACAGGTTTCGAGCGTGACTGGGACGTTCGCTCGCGATTTGAAGCGGCCGGCCTCGCGTGCGCCGCTCCCGCTTGAGATGTGGACGACGTGCAGCGGGCAGTCGGCGTATTCCGCGAAATAGCCCGCCCGAGAGATCGCGTCAAGTTCGGCTTCGAGCGGTCGTGAACCCATGTACACCTCAGGGTCATCGCTGACGATAGTCGACCGCGCGTCGTCAAGGAGTCCCTGCGTCTCGCAGTGGACGCGAACTGTTCCGCCGGCATCGCCGACGTGCCGCATGAGTGCTGCGATGGACGCGTCACTCGCCAGATACGGGTCAGCGGTAAACGTTTTGAAATCCGCTACTCCGGCGCTCATGATGCCAGACACGTCGATATCGGGGTCCTGAATATTGCCCGCAACGAGGCCGAAATCGATGTGGGCCAGCGTCGAACACGTCTCCGCTTTCCTCTGTATTGCCTCCGGCGTCGTGACGGGTGTCTGGGTCGGTAGCTCGATGACTGTCGTCACTCCACCGGCAACCGCACTCGCGGTCTGGGACGCGAAATCGATACCATCAGGAAACAGTTCGTCGTCGTGCATGTGTGTGTGCACGTCGGTAGCGCCCGGGAGCGCGACCATGCCGTCCGCGTCGATGACGGTGTCCGGATTACTGGGGGTTGGGACCGCCGACGCCGGACCAGCAGCGTCTATCGTTCCGTCGGACATCGTGATTTCACCGTGCTGGACACCCGATGCCGTCACCACCTGTGCGTCTTTAATGTGAATGTCTGTCATGATAGAACAGCCCGGGCGAATGACGAAAACAGTTGGTGTGTGAGACGCCACATCCGTCGCACACGGTGGTTGTGAGAGAGTGGCTGCTAAGGCTGTTCTGGGGCGGAGTAGCTTTTAGTCAGTTGCTGATATCCCCCAACCTGTGATACTGAACGCAGGGACGCTCATCACGATGGACGATGAGCGCACGGTCCGGTCAGAGGTACATGTCGTTGTCGAGGACGGTGAAATCGTCGCTATCGAGGACGGGTACGCCTCGGGCGACGAGGTTGTTGACGCCACCGAGGAAGTTGTCATCCCGGGGTTGGTGAACTGTCATACCCACATGTACGCACTCCCGATTCGCGGTGCGCCGCTCGCTGCGTCACCTGAGAGTTTCTACGAGGCGCTCGTTGACATCTGGTGGAACGTCGACGAGGCGTTTACCGAACGTGACGCTCGCCTGTCCGCACTGGGTTCCTCTGTCGAGATGCTTCAGAGCGGCGTCACCACCTTCTGTGACAACTACTCCGGGCCAAACACGCTGCCGGGCGGTCTCGACGCCGTCGCAGAGGGTGTCGCACAGACACCGATCCGCGGGATGATTACGTTCGAGACGACAGCCCGAAACTCCGAAGCCCAGGCCAGAGATGGCATCGCGGAGAATCAGCGGTTCATCGACGAAGCGGAGGACCAGTACGACACCGTGTCCGGCCACTACTGCCTCCACACGCTGTTTACCAACACCGAAGACATCGTTGCGGAGTGTGTCGACCGGGCTACCGATGACAACCGTCCCATCCAGATCCATCTTGAAGAGGGACTGGTCGACGTTCACGAATCCATCGCCGACTACGGGGAACGACCGGTGTTCGCGCTCGAAGACATGGGTTTTTTCGATGCTGAGGTCATCGCTGCCCACTGCGTCCATTCCACCGAGTCCGAAATCGAAGTACTTGCAGAACACGACGTTAACGTCGCTCACAACCCCTATTCCAATATCAACAACGCCGTCGGTATCGCCGATGTCGAAACGATGCAAGCCCACGAAATGACAATCGGGCTCGGTGACGACGGGTGGGACCCGGATATGTTCGAGACCATGCGTTCAGCTGTCGGTATCCACAAACTCAAGCAGCGCAACCCGAGCGGCTTTGACATGGCCACCGCCCTCGAATGGGCGACAATCGGCAGTGCGGCGGTGCTGGGGATGGATGACGCTGTCGGCAGTATCGAGGTCGGCAAACGCGGTGATTTTGTCACGCTGGATCTGGGGCCGAACCCGGTGCTGGACGGGAGTGCAGCCTACTACGTCGTCAGCGCTGCAAGCCGTGCGGACGTTACCCGGACGATAATCGACGGAGAGTCTGTCTACGACCAGCAATCAGGCGTCACTGGCGTCGATGATTCGGACATGACTGCTGTCGGCGATGCCAGTGCCGAACTCTGGGAACGACTGTAGGGCGGTCACCAAACGGAGATGGTTTCAATTCGCTGTTACTGGGGGTCCTACTAATATACACCCTCAGGGTGTAAATATAATCTGCTGGTCCATTCTGGAAAGTACAGTCTATGAACGCAATTTTATTCACACTCTGAGGGTGTAAAGTGACAGGCAATATTTCGCTATCGCAGTCAATGTGCACATTCTGTACACACGGTATTTTGACTGTAGCGTGGTTGAGGCACCAAATCTGTCTATTTCGTCTATTGTGGCAAATTTCTCTGCTTCCCGTATGTAATAGTGGGACTGTGAGCGTGGATGATATATGGTAGTTAGTGACGCCTTTGAGACGTTCACGCAGGTACTCGAATGCCTAGATTCGTCTGACACTGAGGTCAAATCGGTTTCAGTCAGGGGCCAGACAACCGCGGATAACGACGAGATCAGTGCCGACCTGACGCTCGCGACGCCGGTATTCGGTGGCGTATCGATACATGATGACGTCTCCGTCGACGCTGAGGAGTTTGATGTGATTGATAAACGGATCGAGATTGACGTGACGGTTACCGTCCCTGTTGGAACCAACATACCGGTCCCATCAGGCGATCAGGGGGACACGTCCAACGAACTGGCGGAAACCCTCTCGCAGTCGGATTCCGTGCCAGCGTACAAGGACCCTGAGGCACTCCAGGCAGCATACGATGCCTGCGATACGTTCCCGGAGATGACCGAGGCGCTTGATGCCGACGTGACTTCCGAAACTGTGCGCCGGTATATGGTGGAGTACGATATCCACGACCCGACGGACACGACGCCACAGGCAGGCGGACTCAGTCTTGCAGACGTGCAGGCAGAGTCCGATACTGACACCGATGCAGGTCCCGATGCCGGGTCAGACCCTTCTGACGACAGGGTGAGCGACAACAGTCAACCCGAAGAACCGGACGGACTGGGTGCCAGATCTGTCGCTGACCTGCTTGCCGAGGCTGACTCGCAGGACAGCGACGACAACCTTGTTGCGGATGGACTCGGTATCTCTCAGGACGTGACCGTGGCCCAGCTCGCTCAGACTGTTACCCAGTCCAACTCTCTGGACGAGGTGACCCAGCGTCTCGATCTGAGCCAGACACATGCACGGAGACTACTGTCAGAACTGGACCTCCTCGACCTCGTCACTCATCGACTGGCAGCCAACCAGATACGTGTCTCGAACGCCGAAATCAAGCGGCGTATCTCTGCTGCCAGTCATTAACCGCCCTCTACGTGGTGATTGTGCGCGAAGGTTAACCATCATTATAAAAGGAAACTGTTTTTGCAGCTTGGTTTGAATGTGTGACAAATGGCAACTATCCGCGTACGTGATTGGACAAAAGAACAGATAGAGAAGATACGTGACACGGAGTCGCACTCCTCGCACGATTCGGTTATCAAGTCACTACTGAAAGACCGAAAGCTGGCCAAATACGCGGATGATGCCGCAGAGGCCGCTCCGGAGTCGATATCCGAGTCTCGGACGAACGAACCTGACACTGCGTTTGATGACCTGACTGTGCTCGGTGAACTGTCCGGTGCAGACAACGGGGTGTTGTTTCTCTGGTGTCCCAATTGCGGAAACGAACTGGCGCACTTGACTGCGGATAACCCACTTGGCCTGTCCGTGTTCGAGATCGAATGCCAGCGCTGTCTCACCCATCTTGACCGACACGCTATCGTTGCCATCGAAATCGGTTATCCGATCGAGCAGAAACTGGTTGAGGACTGTCTTCAAGACGATCTTAAAGAGTGTGTCGTGGACTACTGGGACCGGACACTCGATTCCGCCGCTGTGGGAGCGCTTGACGACGATCTTGACCCGGCACATCTCGTCTGGCAGTTCGACCAATATCTTCGGCAGTTCTCATGGCAGTGGCCTGCGGATGTCCCCGTTGTCGGCTTTGCCACGGGCGAAACCTATCGCAACACCACCACCGGTGAGTACCTCGAAGTTATCGAACCAGTCTCAGAGAACCGAAACGCAATGGATTCGTTCAAGATACGACGGTACACCGGCGACCCAGAAACCCACGACAGTGAGACGGAAATTCTCGATAGCACTACCGTTGTCGATCACATTGTTAATCGGCGACTTCTAATCGAAGCCCGTACCGACTCGGAGTCACTACCCGAGTCGACTGAACCGACAACGTGACCAGCGCAATTGGTCTGCATAGATATCTTTCGACTTCAGTTCTTCACAGTCTGAGTAAGCTCACACTCGTCTAAGATAGACGCAGTGATGTTAAAATAGGAGGGAAATAGCCAAAATAGTCTTCTACAAGTCATATTTGTAGCCGTATTGTCGAAATATAGTCCCACAGTGCTAATATCTTACCCTACTTTGAAAACAGATACTGCGTATTAGCTGGTCTCGTCTGTTGGACGGGAACATCGAAGGCACACAACGCTCTCTGCGACCCAGTTCACATCTGTCGAGCCACAGTGTGGGCAGCGGTGGTGGTCGGTGTCGTACTCCGTCGTCCCCCGAGGGGTCGCAAGGAAGCCGTCGTTGATGACCTGCTGAATAAGACTTGGGAACCGCTGGCGTTTGACGACGGCTCGCTGTGCGAGGAACCTGCCGGGGTCGCCCGGGTCTGTGCCATGGAGGTCTTCCCAGGGAAGAGCGATTTCGCCGTTGGCGGGGCCACGGGCGACCTGCTGGATGAGCGTTGCAGCGGACTCGAACAGCGGCGTCGTCCCCCACGCCTGCGGGTTGTCAATAGCACTTCCAGCGTCTTTGTAGGCTGATTCCGCCTCGCGGTACGCCGCCTCGACACCGTCGAGCCCTGCAACGGTTCGGAAATCCGCGACGAACTCATCGAGACAAGCGTGCTGAACCGGATGCTCGAGCCCGTTGGTCAAATCCTTGGCCACGGCGACGCCCTCGACGCCACGACGGGTGGCGCGTGTGTCGTTTCCGGCGACACGGTAACAGACCGCGCTTGTTGCGAGGTACTGAAGCCCGTCACCGACCCAGCCCTTCTCGTCAGCACCGAACGGCTCAATGCCTTCTCGCGGGTCCGAGAGAACACGCCACCCAGCCCGCGTGTATTCATCTCCAGCCCGCCGATAATCGCGGTCAGCGATAGCAGCGACTGCTGCCGCTCGGTGTCCTGCATCCTGTGTGCGCATGAAGCCCTTACGGGGTACGCCCTCACAGGCTTTCGCACCCAACAAATCGGTATCACAGTCGGCCTGAACCGTCAGACAGAATACAGCCCCGCCCTCTCAGTGGTACATGGAGTCGGTACCTCTTGTTACGGCGCTTACGGTGTCATTTCGGTTTGTTATCGGGGTGGTTGCCGCTGTCGCCGCGACGGTTGTGATGGATCTGGTAATGGCCAGACTGCCGGAAGGCGAAACACCGCCGTTCATTGCCTCCGGTGTGTTAACAAACAGTGTCCCAGCCGACGCGCCGGGTCGGCTTGCGAACGTCGTCCATTACATCGCTGGCTGGTTGACTGGGCCGTTGTTCGTCTGGATGCTTCTCACCAGCGAAGGCCTTCTCGGTGGCCAGTCAATACTCGCGACAGTCGTCGCTGCTGCGGTCCTCTATTCGCTGATGGTCGGCTTCTTTGTCTTTGTCGTGCTCCCACGTTCCCGACTGCCGTCGGCTCGGATGGCGGATATCCGACGGGACTGGGCGATTTCGGCGGCTGCGTATCTACTCGTTCTCGTGCCACTCGTCGCACTCGGGTCTCGGATCGTCTGACCTGAGTTGAAGCGCAATCCTCTTTGGCTGAACGGTAACCGGGGTGTTTACTGCCCGCCTGACGGCGCTCACTCGCCGACCGACAGCGTGCCGTCCGGCCCCACCTTACCGACTTCGCCGGTGTGATACCAGTCGTCCCGAAGCGTTTGTGAGCCAGTCTGGCCGTCGTCGAGGAACCCACCGAGGACGGTTGGCCCACGGATCAGTAGTTCTCTGTTTTCGGAGACAGCGATTTCAACGCCCGGCATTGGGTCGCCAATCGACCCCTGGACGAAGGATTCTGCCGGGTTCAGTGCGCCGACACCGGTTGTTCCGACCGAACCGTATAGCTCGCATACCGGAACGCCAAGCCCCCGGAAGAAGTACAGCAGATGGTCGTCGAGTCGGCCAGTCCCGGAGAGAGCGTAGGTGAGGTTTGATAACCCCGCTTCTTGCCGCAGCGGCTTGTACACGAGCCGGTTGGCGGCTCTGTATTTCAGCGGCGTTCCCTGGCCTTCGACGATACCCTCCCCGTAGGACGCCACTCGACCGCCGACCTTCCGTTTCATCCAGCCCATGTCACCCAGACGGTCCTGTATCGTCCCGTAGAGCTGCTGGTACATCTTTGGGACACCGACGAGCACCTCCGGCTCAACAGCCGCGAGTTGGTCGATAAACTCCTCGGCCCCGAGGTATGCGACGGCACTCCCGGTCGCCCAGAGGTAGTATGTCGAAACACGCTGATAGATGTGTGCCAGCGGAAGCGAACAGGTCCCGGTCGCTCCGGGACCAGTAGGAAGCGCCTCGCGGAGGCTCTCTGCTGCCGCCAGAAGATTTCGATGTGTCAGCGCACAGCCGGCCTTCTCTGCGGGGGAAGCCACGTCGAACGCGACTGTCGCAACCTCGTCACCGTCCGTCTGCAGACCGGGCAGCACTCTCGCCTCAGCAGTCGGTAAGTCCTCGAAATCGAGCACGGTTTCGACGGCCATCGCGAGGTCGTCGGCCACGTCTCCCGCTGCCACGAGTCCGGTTGCGCCGGTCCGCTCGATAATCTGGGCTGCCCGGTCGTCGCTCGCGGACGGGTAGAGTGCAACCGGGACCAGCCCGGCGAAGTGACAGGCCAGGTCGAG